>Ga0123342_1003379_pt1 | contig 25636 bp, 28 predicted proteins | sample Turbeawhitnodule_FD_89960 | JGI IMG/M metagenome (GOLD analysis project Ga0123342, IMG submission 89960) | Root nodule microbial communities of legume samples collected from Mexico - Turtle bean Mexico white nodule | ecosystem: Host-associated > Plants > Roots > Nodule | place: Mexico: Nepantla...
ATCTGCAATTGCCAGGAGAGAGAAAGTCACCAGGTATATAAGAGCTCTTAACAAACTTTATGAGGTACGCACGTTCAGTTCATACACTTTACGCTTGCGAGTGACAGAGCTGTTTGTGAGAGGATTTGCACGGTTCCAGTTCTTAGTATTTGGTGATATCGTCACTGACTTGAGCGTCGGAGTGCGATCGGCCGCAGCGGCACCGTATCGTTTCTTTGCAGGTTCTTGAGATAGATCCCGAAGAGGAACGGAGGTGAGAAGCGGTGCACACGTCGATCCTTTGACGAGGCATTCTCCAGCGCTCCGGTCAACAGGCAGGATCAGTTTTAATTAAATCAATGAGAAATATATTCTTTAACTTATTTGGTCAAAGGCTAATAGTTCTTACAAGGTTGGAATAAGTCTAAGTAAACCACAATCTTACTATGTCTTGTTTCTTCTCGTTGAGGATCAACCATGATTCGACTCATACTCATCTTTGATATTTTGATTAGCTTAGAAGTTTCTTGTCTTTCTTAAGGTAACAATGTCTTCTTTAGCTCTATTTCCATTTTTGAGGAGTTTTCAGGGTTTTCGAGCGGGAGCAATCGGGATTTTATGGAGGTTGTATTACTGTCAAATGCTAGTTCGAGGCCAAGATCAATTCAAAGTGTTTTATTTTCTCTGAAGGAGTGGGTGGAGGATGTTGCAAGCTCATCTGGGAGGGTCAGTGACACCCCTAATGTCGTTCCCAAATAGGTAGTAAATAAGGTCGAAAAGAGTTGAAGCCTGAGAAAAGGTTATGAGTGGACGGACTACCATTTTTAAGAATATTTTTCAAAGTACTGGTGGTCGCCAATATTGCGTTTGTTTGTTTCCAACATGGACATATATGATCCTAGTGCTACAAAAGAAGTGATTTCCTTTCGACGATGTCATGCCACTGACAACATCTGTCATGGTTGAGAGGGGTCAGTTGAGGACTTATTTTACTTTTACATTTGCTTGTTGACTAACGTGGTTGCTCAGTTCCTCTTTGGTGAGTTCATAATAGGTGTGCTTCGGGAATTTAACTTCGCTCCGACCAAACTTCAGCTTAATAGTTCAACATCTCTCCATACTTTTTGGATCTTATGTGAGGCGCTGAACTTGCATGTGACTTCTCAAGTATTCCTTCATTTTTACGATACTCGTCCTAGAAAGTGAATGGACTGGCTCTCGCTTATCAGTCGGAGGCAATTTTGTTTGTTGACTCATTTTTATGTCCTCTTACAAGAACTTTAAAAAAAAAAATTTCAAGGTTTAGGAGGAGGGCGTTGGGAAGAAATTTTTTTATAAGGGAAAGAAGCCCAAGTTTCTGTTTTATTAGACGAGAAACTCCTTAAGGTATAATTCATTACCTCAGTTAATGATGATTGTCGAGGACCTGAGAAGCTATCAGCCCTTGATTAGCTCCTATAAAAACTCCTGATGTTTATTTATCTCTAAATGATGGGATAACCTAGATGGTAAGAATGTTGAACAAAGTGGTTTTGATCATTTTCAAATTTGTCAAGAAAAATCTGGTGTTGTGTGTGTAGTTAGGTAGATTTTGAGTTGTTAATTTGCATCTACTTATGATCCATGTTCATGATTTGAAATCTCTTTTGAAAATTTTGTTTTACAAATTTTTGTTAATTTTAGTTAGTTGAGTTGTATTTTAAATAAGTTGAAATAGCTTATGTTTAAGTTTGATGACTACAACTAGTTTTTCAACAGATTGATTCATCGTATCAACCGATTGAAAAACACTTAAGATTTTTTAAAAATTTTAAAAATAATTTGTTTTCTTTTGTCTTTTCTATAAGAAAAATCAATTAGTTATTTCGATAAACGAACTGGTTTTTTATGTTGTGATTTCAACAGAAAATGAAAACAATCAGTTTGTCTTAAGAATCAATTATGTAGTTTTAACATAATGTTGTTATGATTCTCAAACTGTTTTTTAAATGATTTCATCATATTTAATAAATGTTCAAATTGATTTAACCATCTTTTAAGTCTATATAAAGATAGCTTTCTAATTATTTTAATAACAACAAGAGACATTACAAACTGGTTAAGAGTGAATCAATATAATTCTTTTATTTGACTTCTCTCTTCCCTACTCTAATATTTGTGATATATTTTGTTCTTTGTGTTTTGCAAATAAAACAATCAATTGATTTCTAAAAATAATAGGTTTAAATTTTGATTACATATTTGTTGATCTTTTAATAACTAGTTGAACAGGTTAATTAATTCGTTGATTTAATTGAAGCTTTCAATCTATCTCTAGTATTTGCGAAAACTTTGCGAAAACAATTCACCCCATTATTATTCCAAACCATATATTCTAACAAAGAATAGTTTTCGGTAACTTATACTTTTCTTACCAGATTTTAACTTCGCTGAATTTTTTCTTCTAATGCAAATATCATGGCCTTGATCAATTTAAAGGGAAAGCCATATTTCTGTTATCTTCATCTAAAGAGGCAAGGATCAACCTCTGAAAATGGGAAAGTGGTTGTCGATGCCCTGACAACCTTCCTCCCCTAGATATGCATAGGAGGAACAAAAGGAAGGAACATATTCTCGTGTCTCACGGTGAGAAGTCTTTATCTACTCACTTGCCAAAAAAAGTCGGTGTGGCCTAGGGGTTTCATCCACTCCTCTCCCTGGGGGTCTTTTCAGCAATAAAATGAAATTGTTAGAGAAGTTATCTTCCAACTTGAACAACTACGAACTAAAGTTGTATATATTGGCTTCTTCGAGAGGATTAATAGATCTTGTCATGGAGCTCTTGACTTGAACCATTTTCTTATCCAAGAAGTTAGTGAGGAGGTTGGAAAGGGTGTCTCCCCTGCATGGTTTGTGAAAATGAAGAAAGAGATCACCAGTTTACGACATTATCTCTAGGTTGCCTTAGAAGTCAACACTTATTTGGGTAGCCAAGTACATGCTTTAAATGAGGCTCACTCTTAGTTCAATGTCGATAAGAAGGCGCTGAGTGAAAAGGTTTCCCACATGTCGATCAAGGAGGGGAGACTTTGGTGGGAAATAGAAAAGTTGCATTGAAGCCTAACTAACATGACCCTTTCCTACCATTCCAAGCAAAAGTAGGTGGGAAAAGTTGGAAAAGAAGTTGGAGGAAGCTCAACAATTCGTGCTTTTTTTTTTTATCAACAAAGAATGGAATTAAATTAACAGGGATACAAAGGGGTATCCCAACCCTTTTACACTAACCAAACTACATAAGGCAAGACAAAAAACATAGGGATCACCCACTAGAGGGAGATAAACCAAGCTCTATGCTACAAGAAACTAAGCCTTACACTGATTTCTATACCAATAGAAAAAACGAAAACAGAGAACAGGACCTCCAAACTTCCCCAGCAGCCAAGAGACCTCCATGGTCCACTTACTGTGCATCATCTTCATCCGGATGCTCCATGTTAAGCTCAATACACACCCTGTAAGTACTTATAGCCATTCTTTACAACCTGGTAAACTTGATGGCCTCAATCTAGCGCACAGACAACTAGACATATCTTCACAGCCTATACCGACACATCAAATGCTGCATAAACCAGAAAAATTGGGGAGACAACGCCAACTTTTGCAGCTTTGAATCATCAATCTGCTTTCTGCCAGTTCCTTGTTGCTGCTAGTCAACCAACTAATCTTCCCAGTGAATCATCACACCAGAGGAGGACCAATTCTACACCCCTGTTTTTGAACGGTTCAGTACCTGCAAAACATTTCCAAAAACATTATTTTGAGCTTGTTGTTAGCTGTTGCACAATAGCTTCATCGCCAGATGTATGTATGCCTTATCCAGACACACACAGTTCGCACATGACAGCCCCTACGTGAGCTATAGTGGCATCAGGCATATAGGCTACTCCTAACAAAAAGGTAATTGATTTCCCACATCCAAGATGTACTGAGAGGCGTATAGCACAACATACTGCCTCGTCCAGATTACATAATACATAATCCCGACCACAAAACCGAACATCGATCAGGTTTAGAGGTGAACAAACTTGCCAAGGAAGAAAAAACCAGCATCACCCTTCTACCTTCCTACCACATCCCAGCTAGACTAAAGAGACTTGATCTAACAGGGCACCTAGATATCCTTGGACTTGGGAAGCACATCGTGACCTACCCACTTTCCAAGCATGACCTCTACCGAAGACAGGAAGAAACTCCACCTTATACCTACTAGGATACAACCTCCCTTCTCTGATATTCCTTTCCTGTTCCAGCAAGAGCACCCAACATTCAGCGAACCTCGATGAGACACTGATTCGGATCCAGGATCCAGTCCGAGAAAGCATACGAAAAACCAACTGTTTTGTGTTTTAACCATAACCAAGATTGCAGCTGGGCATGCTGGAATATCTCATCAGCGTCTGGGACCCCTTGTCTGAAAACCACTAAGTTCCTGTGCTCCCAAATACAGCTAACGATCGCCGCCCACAAGCCTAACCACACTTGATTTTGTTTACTAGAGAGGTGTGCTAAGTGGAAATTCATAAAGTGGTTCGTGAGATCCTTATTTTGAGCCCCTAAAACACCAATCCATCGATAGCACCGTGACCAAATTTGTTGTGCAAACACGCATTCTAGGAAGAGGTGTTGGGAAGATTCATCCAACCGATTACACAATGCGCACGAGGTTGATGTCACCGGCACTCCTCTTCTTAACAAATTCACTCTACTAGGAATTCTGTCAATAAGGATTCTCCAGGCAGTAGTGAGAACTTTGGGCATGGCTTTGGCTTGCCATAGGAGACTAAACACACTTTCCTTTGAAGCTGGGGTTTGGTGGTTAGTCAACAGAGTATGCTGATTTTACCGAGAACGTACCCTTTTGGTCCCCCTTCCATAGCAGTTGTTCAGAGGAGTCCTTACACAATGCACCCAAACTTAATCTAGATAGCATGTCGACCTCCAATTTTGTCTCCCATTGGAACCTAACCCTCCTCCAATTCAAATTCCACCGCCATCTATTTTCTTCCCATTCCCCTACCTCTCCCACCTTTTTGCCTTGATCGAGAGACAAAGAAAATAATCTAGGATACGCCGATCTCAGGCATTCGTTCCCAAGCCACAAATCCTCCCACAATCTCACTACGGCTCCGTTACCTACTTTCCACCCAATGGTCTTTTGGAACCATCCGTTTGCTACACCTTCACCACATACTTTGATGATATACTTCCACCACCATGATTGGTCTTTCAATCTAAGCTGTATGTTCTCAGCAGATGAACTGTATTTAGAAGATATAATCTCCATCCATTTTCCACCTTCATTACTCATGATTCTCCATCTCCACTTCGCCAGGAGTGCAACATTAAAGTTCTTCACTTCCTTCACCCCCAATCCTCCATCCTCTAAAGGCTTACACACATTATCCCAGCTAACCCAAGGTATCGATTTGTTGTGTTTTCCCCACGCCCATAAAAACTTCCTCTGAATACTGCTGATTTTATTGCACACTGCTACAGGGGCTTTAAAGATAGATAGGTAGAACAAAGGTATGGCAGTGAATGCAGATTTTAGCAGACAAATCCGTCCTGCCATTGAAAGGAATCTCCCCCTCCAAGAGCTAAGTTTGGCTTCTACCTTTTTAACTACCGGATCCCATAATTGTTTCTTCCTCGGGTTCCCACCCACCTCAATCCCCAAATATTGGAAAGGTAGCTTCATCGTATTGTAATTCAGGGTTTTGGCATACGTTCTCATAGCAAAGTTGTCCACTTTAATACCAGTCAACTTAGACTTGTGAAAGTTATCTTTCAAGCCCGAAACAATCTCGAAACAACGAAGAATAGCCTTAATTGCAAAAATGCTATCAAAGGAGTCCTCACACATAAAGAGTGTGTCATTTGCAAATTGTAGTAAGAAGCACTCCACATTATTCCTTCCCACCTTTATGCCCCTAAGAACATCCGTTCTCAACGCTTGTCTAACCAATCCTGCTAAACCTTCAACAACCACTAAAAAAAGGAAAGGAGCCATTGGGTCACCCTGTCTCAACCCCCTGGAAGGTTTAAATTCCTCAGTAGGGCTTCCATTAACCAACACAAAAACTGACGATGAGACCAGGCACCCTTTTACCCATAAGATCCACTTCTCGTGGAAGCCTAGCCTGTGGAGCATGTCAAACAAAAAGTTTCATCTTACTGAGTCATACGCCTTTTCGAAGTCCACCTTGAAGCACACCCCATTTTTCCTCTTTCTCTTTATCTCCTCAAGGATCTCATTCACCATAACGACGCTATCCAATAATCCTCTTTCACAAATAAAGGCTGACTGACATTCATCAATTATAAGCGGCATAATTTTCTTCATTCGACTCGACAAAAATTTTGTGATGATCTTATAGATCACTCCAACTAGAGAAATGGGTCTAAACTGATCTAGCGACGACGGGTCTCTTACTTTTGGAATGAGTGCTATGAAGGACGCGTTACAACCTTTCGGGAGAGACCCTGTTGTGTGAAAAAGTTGCACCGCTGCCATAACATCCGCCTTAAGCACTTCCCAACAGCTCTTGATAAAATTGAAATTGAACCCGTCCGGGCCCGAACTTTTAGATCCTCCACAATCCCATACTGCATTCTTCACTTCTTCCTCAGAGAACTTGACAACCATATTTCTACTTACCTCCAAAGGTAACGACCTGAATTCTACCGAACCCAAGTGTACTCCAAAGTCTTGCGTAGCCATGAACCTCCTCTCAAAAAGTGACTTTGCTTCCCTCCTTACAACTTCCGGTTCCTCACACCACTGGGAGTCTACCTCAACACCTTTAACCTTATTTTTTAGCCTTCTCCATCAAATCGCTGAATGGCAGAATTTAGAGTTAAGGTCCCCATGTTTAAGTCAATTCACTCTTGCTTTTTGCCTGTACATGGAGTCTAGCTTTTTATTCACTATCCCCAGTTGACTAAGCAATTCCAACCTTCTCAACCTCCCCTCGTCCTCTAAAGCGTCAATGTCGTCCTCCCCATCCAGATTCTCAATTTCCATCTCGATACGTCTCTTATCAAATTCCACACAGCCAAAAACACTTCTATTCCACACTTTAAGATCCGCCTTTAAGAGTTTCAGCTTTTCTTTAAGTGCAAATATACTATTACCTTCCACCTGATACGATTCCCACTTCCCCTTTACCATTGTCGTAAACCCCGATTCCTTTAACCACACATCAAAGGTTCTGAAAGGTTTTGGCCCCCAGTCTTTAATACATGATTTTAAAACTAGAGCGCAGTGATCCGAAACGACTCTCTGTTGCACATACTGTTTAGCTACCGGCCAGATTTGAAGCCACTCTTCAGAGACCAGAAATCTATCTAGTCTACTCTTTGCAGTGTCGTTTGCTTTAAACCAGGTAAACTTTTTCCTTACACACGAAATATCCACCCACCATTGGCTTCAATAAAATTGTTAAAACCTTCCATTTCCTTCCTTTGACTTGAGTGTCCTCTAATCCCTTTCCTCTCATCCGCCCTCCTTACGGCATTGAAATCACCACATAAACACCAGACCGGATTCTGGTCGGATTGCTTGAACATCGTTAATGCTTCCCACAGGTGGATTTTGTCTTGTATATTACATGTTGCATAAACATTTACCACCACACAATGTCGTTTTTCCTGTAAGTGATAGACTTCAATAGCAATAAAACCAGTACCTACAACATGGTTGCCGTATTCGAAAGCTTCCTTGTTCCACATTGTTATCATGCTTCCTGCCCCGTTAATCCCTTCATGGTGGACCCAACCAATGTTACAACTTCCCCACAAAAGAAAACATCTAGCATCTGAGAACGAGGAAGTTTTTGTTTCCTGCAAACAGAGAATCTCAGCACCCTCCTTAAGCACGGTATGACTCAAATACCTTGCTTTTGTCCCTCCTCCCAACCCTCTAATGTTAAGGTTGACTATAATAATGGTAACTCCTTCACACTGCCCACCCTAAACATCTCTTTATCATTCTTGTCCCTTACCTCTAAACGGTCCAGTTCTCCAACCAAAGTCCCCTCACCCCCTGAGCACTCCATTCCTAAGTTGCGTCCCAACTCCCATATTCTAACGGATTTCGCATCCTTGATTTCCAACTTGAACCGATCGTTGCATTGGTGAATATCAATACTCGATTCCGCGAAAGAACAGAGGCTAAGTTTCGAAGGAGAATTTACCCTATTATGGAGTGACCCTACTCCCCCATTCAACCTCAACAATTCGTGCTTGGTCAACACAAGCTTGATTTTACAAAAGCTCTATATCAAGCTACCTACTTTTATAAGATTCATCATAATCGGGGAAACTTTGATGTCTGGAAGCATTTTTATAAGGGAAAGTTCATATCGGTTGAAGATATCCTAGACGAGGAAGGTGTCGAGGTTCCTATATTGGGTGGTTGTGATGAGTGCGACATCAATCAAGCTATTTAGATTGAATAATTGTAATCTTGTTTTTTTTGTTAGCCGTTAGTGTTGTATTTCCTTTCTTGTCTAAGTTTCTTCACTTTTTTGTATATGGCAACCATTAATGTCAAGAAATTTCCTTCCTTCAATATATAATTCATATTTTAGTCTTTGAATTTATTGTTCCTTTCACTATTTTTGTCAATATCTTTATCTATTTTCGATTTGAATTATAATTTAGACTTTCTAAAATTCTAAGTTTTGAATAAGGTAAAATTTTCGGGAGATATTTGTGTAATATCATAATTGGTTGAAAGGCTAAGCAAATAAGTCATTTTATTTATTTTGTTCAGTAGGATTTTACTAGCTTTATGCTAAAAAGCCATATTGCTTACGTATGTTCACTTCTCGAAGGATTAGCTTGCATGAAAGCTTCCTAAGTTGGGGAGACATGTTAGTTATGAATATTAGCTTCTTGGGAGGGATTCACTTGTGTGATAACTTTCTAAGATGGGAAGTGTAAATGGTAAGGTGTGTTTCTTGTGAAGGATTTACTTGTGTGAAAATGTCCTAGGCTGGGGAATCATATAAATAATGAAGTTAAGCTTTTTGGGATGGATTCACGTGAAAATGTCCTAAGCCGAAAAGTCATCAAGAACTAAGTGTTGTAGAAATTGATTTTTCATTCATTTTCATAGATGTAAGTATATACAAAGAGGTTTGTAACTCTAACTAAAATAAAATTTTAAGTGGCTCGCATTTAGCGGTTGAGGTACGTCGTCGTTTGGTTGTTGTAGGTGATACACTCTATTGTTAAGGTTCTCTTTTATTGGGCCCCTCCCAATTAGGTACGAACTTCTTCTGGGTTGAGTCTTTCCATGCTTCCATCCTTATCCACCAAACTAGGTCGCCTTATCGAAAAGTTCTTAGTTTGATTTTTGCGTTGTATCACTTTATTTACTAGCTTCCTTTTGAATTTTTACTTTCTCTTACAATTATTTGGCAAGACCTATCTCTCATTCACGCCGAAGTCAATTAATTGTCGCCATAAGGTCAGCTCACCAACTTATATCGGGTTAAGGTTGTTTCTCATGTTGAAGTTTGTAGTAATTCTTTAGCTCTTTGGTCCATTTTCCCTTTGTGACCTCCAACCTCTATTTTAATTGAGTTAGAATAACCTTGTTGGTCGGTTCAACTTGGTTGTTGGTTTGTGGATGCTCGACTAAACTCATGGTGTGCTCAGTGTCTAAATTAGTGTAAAACTTGGCCAACTTCTTATCAGTAAATTATCTTTTGTTGTTGGTAATAATAGTATGAGAAATTTCAATGCAACATATGATGTTTTTTCGAACAAAACTCTTATATGTAAAGAGGGATGCTCAAGTTAATGTAAAGTATTAATGAATTATAAATGCTATTGAACATACCTCTTAGTTATTCCCTAACAACCTATTTATATTGTTTTGTGATGACATTTATTGTTACGAGTCTTGCTAAAGGCTCAATTTTCTTATTAATCTATGCTTAATTTTTTTAGTGATCTAATTCTTGACTAAGGTCTTTGATTAAATACTCATTTTAAAAGTTTGTAAATAATAAAATTGATTTATGATAGAGATGACATAAATGGAGATTTATGTCTGTTCATCAAATCAACTTGACCAACAAACCGAGAAACCATATGATATTAATAATTCTAAATTTCTTGTTAAAAATGTAGAAACTAATATCGAAAATCTAAGATAACATACTATACTCTGTATAGCTTGAAATAAAATTGAAGCAAGTTGTTATACATGTTTCACTACCGATGTTGATTTCCTTAAATCATCACCAACGAAATAGTTTCTTGTTAGTTCGTATTTGGAGGCAAAGGAGTGTTTAAAAAATCCTTAAAGCTTTTAGAGTACAAAGGAAAATATTACATATATTTAATACTACAAAGTAAATATTACACCACATTCTTCTTCTCTAAATTTCTGGCTAAGTATGGGAAATATGACATGATCAGGCTTTTTTAAAGATGGGCTAGAGTGAAGGAAGTATTCATATCCCGTAGGCTCAGCAAGTGGGGAAGAAGAGTTGGTTTTGTAAGATTCTTTGAGGTGGACAACATGCACGAGTTAGAGAAGGAGTTGGATCAGATTCACATAGGTAATGAAACTTTATGTCAATATTCTGAAATACAAAAGAGCATAACTGTCTCAACCGACGATACGTACAAGTGGTGAGAAGCCTCCCTTAGTCCAATTGGAGAGACGCTTAAGATCTGATAAGTCACATACGAGCTTTTATCATAAAGGATGCAGGAAATCAATATACTGATGGTTCTGGGAACAACCAGATCAAAAAGGATGTTAGGAAGGAAAAGAAAAGGAAGGAGAAAGAGGTATGGCGAGAAGTCAAAAGGAAACAAGACACGTGAAAGATGTCTTATGCATGTGCAATTAAAAGTTCAACACAAGTAATTTGGAAAGGTCTTTCTATAGTGATTACGCAACAATCCCTACCATGAATGGTTAATAACATGGTTGGCTTCTTGGCAGTAGGGATATCTTTCAAACACTTGTGTGAAGAATGTGTTAAAGGGAGGATGAATATGATCAAAGTGAGGTTCATGGGAGATAATATGGTGCTTTTAACACCTAGAGATGGTGAAAGTATGGAGGACTTATTAAGTTGAAGAAAGAGTGGTTTGATAGTGTCTTGGAGATCATCGAACCGTGGTTGGAGGAAGCTGCAACAGGCCAGAGATATGTTTGGTTAAGGTGTTACGGGCTTCCTATTTCTCTATTGAATAAAGATTGTTTCTCTAAAATCATTGGTAAACATGTGTCTCAAGTAACAATTGATGAGGCAACAGTCTCATGGAATAATCTTGAGTTCGCTCGTATTCAGGTGCGCCTTTGTAAGATGCACTTTGCCAAGTTTTCTACAGGTATTCAGATCAATGGCAACATTTAGAACATATGCTTAGAGGAGGAGTCTCCCTGTCTTTCTGAAGACTATTGTATTTGTAAGCGTATGGACTAGCGATATGCCTCATCAGATAGTGTGTCATCTTCAGAGACATGTGTGGATGAGACTTTTTTTTCTGGAGGAAGGGGGTGACGACGCTGAGAAACAAAGTGGTGGGTTGGCTAAGCAGTTGGAGGGGAATCACGGCGGCAGGAAGATTCGCGATAAAGAAGAGACAAACTTGATTATGTTTTAGGAACATACAGAGCACGAATCAGAGAGATTGGAGGAAAGTGGAAGTTGTTACATAATTATGGCAAAGTTGAGGAAAAATGCTTTTGTATAGAAATCAGCTTTATCTACACCTTATGTAGTCAACGTTGCCTGCCTAGACCACCCTATACAGGAAGCTCTTGCTAACCTTATAGTAGCCTTGGGGAATTCTCTTAACAACAATGCCAAGCCCTATTTAGTTTTGGGCCAATCTATTCGTGACAGTGATAAGTGTTTAATTCCAGTAATATTTCATATTAAAATATAGGCACTTATGAGGATTTATTGTTAATTTACATATAAAATAATCTCTAATTTATGAATTTATACTTTTTTACATTTTTTATGAGCTTTATTTGAATAAGAGCATTTTATTCTCAAATTTGGTGTTAATTGCAGATTATTAGGAAGGATTGAATATTTACAGTAAAGGAGAATAACTTGAGCTAAAAAGAGAAAGTTAGAAGGTCCCAGAATGGAAAAAGATGCAAAGAAAGATTTTTTTTTTTTTATGTTTTATCACTTAGCCCATTAGCGCGACACAGGAAGCGACCTAACCCTAAAAAACCAGGATAAATAGGGGGCTAAAGACTCAACCCTAGTGTGCCAGATTAAGAAGAAAACACCATGTTGAACTATGTGTGGCAAAATCTATCATTTGGGATTGGGAGTAATCTGCTCAAACTCTTATGCATTGAGGTGATATCTTATATATTAATATTCAGTTCTAGATTGATTATTGGTATTATTTTTTTACTTTTAAATTTTTGTGAAAAATTGAGAATATTAAATCTGACTGAGAGGTATTTTTAGGGTTCAGACCTAAACAATAATACTTAACATATTTGAGTGTTAGAGATAGACTTGAAATATTAATTGCCATTAACGTCAAAGTGTGATTCTAAGTTATTTTTATCAGTATGCGAGAGATTGATATTTAGGAAACATTCTTAAGGATTTTATATGCGAGAGATCGATATAAATGAATTTCCTACGGGCATCAAATTCTATCAAAGAACTTAATATTAACATGCTAATGAAAATACATAAGAGTGAGAGAGATGAAACCTAATTCCTATTTTTCCAATTGAAGCAACTAATTCTTTGTTTGTTTTCTTATTGATAAGTGTCAACATAACCAACTCAAAACTCTTTTTATTGTTCTATTGTTATATTTAGCGAATATTGTACTCGATAATTCATTATTCCTTGTGGGTCGATATCTGTCCTTAGGGACAATTATTACTTCTGACAAACTCGGTGCATTTGCCGTAAAAAGTCATCAGACGGGAAGGCCTACTCGAGGGGGGATTCAGAGACCTATCTTTGTAACTCAGATACCCATTCTGTGGTTGGAGGCTTTGAGAAGGAGATGGTTAGCCCAGTTCGAACCTTAGAGGGGGATAAAGTTGGCGTGGTATGTGTTGTGCGAAAACCCAGTGTGTTGGATGGAAAGCTAGGTGTCGAGAGAATGGAAGAAGGTGTGGTGCTAGTCGTGGAGACTTCGCTTGACAGCAATGTGAAGCCCAATATATTTTTGGGGCCAATTTGTTGGTGACGCGAAGACCCACTCGGGGAGGGATTCAGAAGCCAATCTATGTAACTCAATTACCCGTTTCGTGGTGGGAGGCTTTGAGAAAGCGATGGTTAGCCCAGTTCGAACCTTAGAGGGGGTAAAGGTGACGTGGTATGTGTTGTGCAAAATCCCAATGTGATGGATGGAAAGCTAGGTGGCGAGAGAATGGAAGATGTAGTGGTGTGTGAGTATCTCGCACGCGCGAAGGTGAGCTAGGGGAAGGGAGAGAAGTAGAGTTAGCGGTGCCTCAGGAGGGGAAACCGAATTCCCCAACATCTTTTTTTTTTGGACTAGACCTTATCCATGTTAGTCTTACAATTGGTGAGGATGGTGTACGTTATGGTGAAGCGGGTCCTGTTGGTGTGGATGCGAGAAGCCTGATCATTAGGAATGAAGGAGTTGTCGTGGGAGCCAAACTCTTCACTCTGCATCGGGTATAGAGGCGACGTTACCTCTGGGAATTACGGGTAAATTGCGTTCAAAATAGGCGCAAGTCTAATGGTAGAATGGATAGCCCGCATTCAAGGACCTCTTCATCGTCAAAGGTGAGTACCCAATCTATTGATCTATCAGACGATGATATTGTTAAATGTAATTCCAGATTATGGAGTGTTGAGAATGTTGATGAATCGCTTGTGGGAGTTAGGGAAACAACTGGGATATCTTGTAGCGGGGAAGAGGAAGAAGTTGTTGAGGAGATAGAACGTATGGAATAAAGGGATTTGGAAGTTCTGAGAAAGTTCGAGGAAGGGAACAAATGGGGCTTATTATGAAAATAGTAAACTTGATCATTAGTGGTCTTGGGGGAGGGGGGAACCAAAGCTAATTACTTGAAAAAAGTTTTAGCTCAAGAAGGTGCATAGATGTTGTGGTTACAAGAAATAAAGACTATTGGTATTTTAGAGGTCAGGTGCTACTCAATGTGGAGGGATAGTAATGTAGGTTGGTTACATAATGAAGGTATAAATGGAGCTGGGAGCACGTTGATTATGTGGCATAAAGAAGCCTTTTGTTGCGATAGTCATGTAAAAGGAAGGGGCTTCATAGATATTTACGGCCAACACATCAAATCTAAAAGAAAATGTGTGGTTGTTAATGTTTATGTTGAATGTAACTTGAATAAGAAGATAGCGTTATGGGAGGAGTGTCAAGTCTTAGAAGTATAAATTAGGACTTGGCTTGGTATTTCTGTGGTGATTTCAATGCAGTTAGAAGTGTTAATGAAAGGAAAGGAATTAGAGAAAAGGGCAATCAAACAAATGAGATTAGAGACTTCAATTCCTTCATTAAGAAGAATTTTTTGGTGGAACTACCGATCATGGGAAAGAGGTTCACATGGTTCAAAGCAAACAGTTCAGAAAAAAAGCATAATCAATAGGGTGTTTCTGTCTTATGAATGGCTACTTTCTTGGCCAAATCATAATCAATATGTCCAACCGAGAGAGGTATTTGATCACTATGCTTTAGTGGTGAAGTTTGCGAACAAAGATTGGGCACCGAGACCCTTTAGATCTATTGACGCATGGCAATTGGAGCCTAGTTTCAGGGAGATGATGAGAGGCAAATGGGGCTCATATTTAATCTGAGGTAATTGTATGTCCATGTTCAAAGATAAGCTTAAACTTTTTAAAGTTGATCTCAAAGTCTGGAACCGCGATGCGTTTGGGTGTTTGGACAAAAATAAGAAGGGTATTCTGAAGGAAATAGAGGATTTGGATAACCAAGATGATGTCAGAGGCCTCGACAATAGTGCAAGGATGAAAAAGAATGGACCTATTAAGTCAACTAAGAGTGATTGATAAAAAGCTTGAAACCCTTTTTAGGCAAAAAGCTAGAACTAGATGGCTTAAACATGGGGACTCCAACTCAATGTTCTATCATTCAGTGATTAGATGGTGAGGCCTAAGGAATGAAGTAAAGGGTGTGTGGGTAGGCCATCAATGGTGTGAAGAACCGGAGGTAGTTCGTAGAGAAGCAAATAATTTGTTTGAAGAAAGATTTACGACTCCACATGATTATGGTGTTAGACTTGGGTCTGTAGAGTTCAAGGTCTTACCCTTGCAGGTCTCTTAAGTATGTTAGCAGTCTTGACAGAGGAAGAAATAAAGGAAGTTGTGTGGTCGTGTGAGGGGTCAAAAAGCCCTCGGCCAAATGGGTTAACTTCAATTTCTTTAAGAATAACTGGGAGGTTCTCAAGTGTGATGTTCTAGCAGCTGCCCTTTTCTTTCGATAATCTAGTCACTTCCCCAAAGGATGTAATACATCCTTTATAGCTCTTGTGCCCAAAATGAGGGATCCTATATCGCTTGATCAGTATAGTCCTATATCCCTTGTGAATTCCCTCTATGAAATTATATCGAAGGCTTTATCTTGTCGGATTAGGAAAGTGCTACCCATGGTTATTGAACAAGAAAGTGCTAGAATAAGTTCTTGGAAGGGACGCTTCTTGTCCTTGGCAGGAAGAATTTGCCTAGTCAAATCGGTATTTTCTTCTCTGTCTCTCTTCTATTTTTCTTTCTTCAAAGCTCTGAAGTCAGTATATAATAGAATCATCAACATTTAAAGGAGATTTCTTTGGGATTGGGGAAGGGAAAAGAGCTCAATTTCGTGGGTGAGCTGGGAGAATTTGTGTAAACCCTTGGAGGATGGCGGGTTGGGTATAAAAGATATTAGGAAGTTCAATGCGGTTCTCTTGGCGAAGTGGAAGTGGAGAGATTATTGAGTGACAAAAAGGGGAAATGGAAAGATATTCTTTTGACAAAAAGTCAGATTGACCTAAAATATCAATCTCGGTGGTGGAAAGACTTATGTAAAAGCTGCAGAGAGGGAGAAGAATAGGGCTAGTTTAAAAAAGCAATTAATTGGAAAGTGGAAGGTGGGGACAAAGCTATATTTTGGGAGTATGCTTGGTGTTGTGGCGACACGCTTCTATCTCTATATCCTAGGCTGTATTCCCTATCACTAGATCAAGGTAAAAAGGTGGGAGAGGTAGGAGGATGGGAGAACTCTATATGGAGATGGAGGCTAACTTGGCGGAGAAGTAGGTTCCAATGAAACCCTACTAGAAGAATTTTGGTAAGGAAGGTATCCATGGTCCAGTTGAATGAGGAGGTTACAGATGCCCAGGTGTGGGGAGGTGATGCATCAGGGGTTTTCTCTGTGAAATATGCATACGAATGCCTAGCAAATCATGGTAGTAACCCTCATAATAACATCTTCAAGCAGCTGTGGCAGGCTAAAGCTTTCCCAAATGTGCTAACAACAGCTTGGACACTTTGGGATAGACTTCCTACCATAACAAGTTTGTTTGGAAGAGGGGTGGTAACTCCCTTATTATGCGTGATGTTCCATGCCTCGGATGAATCATCACAACATCTCTTTGTTGATTGTAGCATTGCCCAAAGGGTGTGGGCTTTGTGCTTTAGATGAATTGGGATTGTGCCTGTTCAACATAATGATTTGAGGTGTGTCACTTCGAGAACTTCGTTTTACAACATGTCTCTTGTAAACAAAACATGGTCTGGAAAGGTATATGGGTGGCGGTCGTGTGGTGCATATGGGAGCAAAGGAATCATATTATTTTTAGACATGGGGTTGGAGATGCAGAAGAGATTTTCCAAATGACACAACTAAAGTCATGGCTCTAGCTAAAACACAGGCTAGGAGCATTCCACTATTCGTTTTCGGATTGACATCTGAATCCTGTTTTGTGTATTAAAAGTTATGTGTAAAGGAAGTGTTATGTAGCTTTCAGGTTATCTTGCAGGTTCTGTTTTGGAAATATCTTGTTGGTTATTATGCAGGTCAAGTTCGATTTTTGTTTTAGTGTTTGCTAGGCCAAACAAATGGCCTTTTGTGAGTGGGGCTGGGTAGTTTTTAGGATGGGTTTGGGTTGTGTTGTGCCTTAGAAGCCCGTGATCAATGATGGTAAGTTCTCTTATCTTTTGTATATATGGGTTGGAACACCCTTAAAATATCCCTTTTTATTTATTACATTCTTTACTGATAAAAAAAAAACTACAAAATAAATATAAAAAAGGTTTGAGTGCAGTGAGAAAAAAAATCTCTCTCACCTCATAGCAAAACAAAATTTCAATTTTTTTAAAGATTCAATTTTTTTAAAGAGACGCGTTACATTTAATGTCTTACCATTTTTTCAAATAAATATTATCTTTTAAAAAATATACATGTAAAAATTCCAAAAATAAAATATCACACATTTGGACAACTTTGGATCTACACCACAAGGTTGGTAGATGATTTCGTTATAAAGCTTTTTGGACAAGTTTTTCATGATATGAAAAAAATGATAAGTTAAAATTAAGTTATAGACAAATTAAAATTTAAAATTTAAAAGAACTATATGAACTTTTTTACAAATTAGTCTATATATAAATTAATTATATTTTTTTTATAAAAAGACTTATATACGAAAAATTCATTCAATATATATATATATATATATATATATTATCTTTATATAATATCTTTAATTTTTGTTGCTGTTATATACAATAAATGGAGTGCGAACCCATCGTCCCCCCCAATCAATCTCATGAAGTCCTTGTTTCATTTATAAAATTCTTGTAAGGCATAAGAATAGCCACACAAATGCAATTCATTAATTAATTTATATAGTATAAGGAGTCCATGTTCTTTTCAGCCTCCTTACATTCCTTTCCGTTGGGCGTTACAAAGAGAATAATATGATCATCACCAAAGCACCACTAATTAATAACACGCATCTTCTTATATTTTTATCAATTTTTAAGATCTGTACACATTCATACTTCATGCCCAGATTCTTCACGGAAACTTCCATTTAATCTATTAGCACATGCATCTCAATAAACAACTCTCACCTCTTGCTAACTAAATTATTGGCCTTGGATCTCATGAATAACCAAGGAATAAAAATACATCAAATCTCTTTTTTTTATGAAGTAAAATATTAATAAATGGGAGTATTAACCCTAGCTTTTATCCATATAAAAAAAATCTAAACCTACTATCTTCAAAATATTTTTTTTTTCTTAATAATAATATCAAAAATATTAATACGTGGACATTACAATTTCACCAAGATAAAGACTATTTATTACAACGTTAACATATAACATTCTGGTGTATTCTGTTCGAACGTCCTTATATAATTATTACATTATTTCACCAAACTTTCTTCCTCAGCATTTTATGTTACTATATCCTTTGTTGTCTTTCTTTTCGCTTTCCATCACTTGTGTAGTCAATTTTATCCTCGTGCTAGGTTGGTTAGTTATTTTCCACCTCTACACATTAAACCAGGTATTTTTTTCAGGTATATTGTAATTTACCATAGATGAAATCTCATTTTCTATGGATATACGAAATTTAAATGATGATTAAAAAAAAGTAATTTGTTGGGATGATTTGGTAAGAAATAATGGTTTCCTAATTATGGTAAGGAAATTATGTGAAAGATGAGAGGTAATCCAGCAGGGCACATGATGAGGATGAATGAGTAAAGAAGTTTGCAATATGATAAGTAGAGAAGTTTTAGGGCATGGCAATGACTTAGAGACAGGTCACATCAGAAAGAGAAGGAAACATCTCAAACCATAGTTGTGCCCTTGCCCTGTCAACATCCCTCCTTAACCCCATCTTTGATTGTTTCTTTCTAACCTACCTCAATCATAAGTATCCCTTGGATTCATGTCCTCTTGGCCACATATTCTAAGAACTTTGCCTTTGCCCAGATGGACTTGTCCAAATAAAAACATACCATTTTCATCTTTTACACTTAATGCAGTCATAATCACAAAACAAAACAAGAAGCCAATTTTCAGTGCAGGCAAATCCTATGCATATCCTTATCTAATGTAGACAGTGACTCCTATTTTAGATAATCCCATAATCTAGCTAATTTTACATGCACAACGCTGTGGAATGCAAATCCCTTCATTCTAAGTGTGGTCCAAATACCCATGTTTTTATGTAAGGTCAATCTTTGTGGTCCTCTTCTCATCAACGTAATACCTGCACAACAGTGCGTGTGCCAATGGGGAGGAATTTTAAAATCAAAAATACAAAAAAACTGGTCAATTCTTTCTTCTCGTAATTTATGTGCATGTTACCACTTTTTACAACAATTAGAAGCTGCAAATAAAACCTGATAAAAACTCTTTAAAACAATTTTTTATTTGTTGGATTTTAGATCATTTTTAATAGGGCTGTAAATAATTAAATACATTTATTTGTTTGTTTAATTAGTTTTATAAAATACATAATTAAAAGATTTTATCAACCAATACTTTTATTTTTAGTTGATTTTCAAAATGGAGATTTAGCCTGTCTCACTTGGTTTTATTGAGTCTGTTTAGTGAGACTTATTACATGTTTTATCACTTTTAATTATAAAGAATAATTTTAATTAGACTTATTTGTATTATTTTATATTTAGGACTTATTCCCTCGTATATACGTTGCTTGTTTTCATGTTTTGTGGAATGTTTTGTGTTTGATATTTTTTAATAAAAAAAAGTAGTGATAATCCTAAAGCCATATATGCATGATTTATATGAAAATAATCACATTATTATTTGATGACATTTCGTGTAACAAGATTGTCTTATGAATCTATTTTATAGATATATCAACCTTGTACAAAGTTAGCGAAAGACAATCCTCAAAAAGCCTAACATATAAAACTGAGGGTCGTAACTGATAAACGAAAACAATCCCGGAATTCAACATAAACTCATATCATTATCTAACCGATCTCATGCATACCAAAGGTTCAAGACACTAGTCAGAATACGAAAAAATTACTCTACAAGCTTTGGAATTCACCCATGACCATACATTCACTTGCACCATAGAAAAAATTTCATTATGATCTATTCTGCCACTTTAAAAAATCTTTTTATTCCTATGCTTCCACAACTCAGCTACCACCGCTACCCACACACAACCCCAAATCTAATTAACGCTTTTATTCATCCCACTAATCTTAAAACTCAAAAAGTGCATTTTTGGCTCGCGATGCTCCGCCGATGCCACCCCCAACCACGCGTAGCAGTATGACCATACTAGTCAGGCGACTCTGGAAGTACAAAAGAGGTGAGACGTAGTTTTCTCTTCCTCCCACACAGGTCACACATATTACTATCCAAGCTAAAAACCCTAAACCCTCTATGCAGTGAGGAGGGCTGATGGTTGGGCCTTTATCCTCCAAAAACCCGCATACCAATCCACCTCATCACCCTGGGCATCTTTCTTAAGGATTCCATATGCCGATTTGACAGTGAACGTATTGGTCTCACCATGCTTCCAGACTCATGTATCCTTCTTCTCCGCATTAACTCTTTTTCCTTCCAATAGACTCATCAACTCTTGTTCCTGAGTCATCTCACAATCAAACAGATTCCTTCTCCAGTCAATCTTCCAAACCCACTCCAAATTTCTTTCATCTCCTCTCCTTGCCAAAGCAGAGCTTCCTCCTCATAACAGATTGAGAAAAGTCTTAGGAATTTTACCTTGAGATTCGCATTTCCCACCCATTTATCCTCCCATAACCTTATCTCCCTCCATTTCCAACCCCCCAAGAACAGTTATCCTCAAAGCTACCTTTCCATCCCTCAAGCACTCACACTTCCTTTAAATCCCTCCACCAAAGAGAATCTAACTACACTTCTTTGATTCCTTAGTTCCCTCCACCCTCCATATTTTGAATCCAACACTTCTTTCCACAGACTCTTCTTCTCAAAACCCAACGTCAAATACATTTTCCTAACAAAGCAATATTGAATCGACTAATCTCTAACATTCTCATTCCTCCCTCTTCCTTCAGTTTACAAACATTTTTCCACGATGCCCACGCTATTTTCCTTCCTTCCGAGCTCTAACCCCACAAAAAAAATCTTTGTAGCTTCACTATTTCCTTTCCTACACCATTGTAGCCGGCATTTTAAACAAGGACAAATAGAATAAGGGAAGAGAAAACAACACCGATTTTATCAAACAAAGTCTTCTTGCCATCGAGATAAACTTGCCTTTCCGTCTACTTAATTTGTTCCTCACTTTTTCCACCACCCCTTCCCAGAACTTGCTTCTTTTGTGACAACCCCCTACTAACATGCCCAAGCACTTAAACAGAGTCTTCATCAAATCATAATTCAAAATAGGCGCACTACAATGTAACATATGCGAATTGCATCCCACCCCTCTGATACTGCTCTTCTAAAAACTAACCTTTAAACCTGAAGCTAATTCAAAACAATTTAGGATGACTTTGATGGCAAACACACTTTGTACTTTCTCTTTGTAGAAGAATAAAGTGTCGTCCGCGTCCTGAAGCATATTTACCTTAACGGACCAATCTCCAATCCTCAAGCTTTCTAGCTTCTCCTTCTCAACCGCCTTCCTAACAACTCCAGCCAATCTTTCTGCCACAATGAGAAAAGGAAAATAAGCTAGAGGATCTCCTTGTCTTAGTCCCTTCCTTGGTTTGAATTCCTGGGTAGGACTCCCCTTTACTAACACAGACACCGAGGATGACTTAAGACATGCCCTCACCCATCTGATCCACTTACCTCCAAAACCCAACCTGTCCATCATATAATAAATAAAGTCCCAAATGAACGAGTCATATGTCTTTTATTAATCAACTTTGAAGAAAACACAACTAGTCTTTCTCCTTTTCATTTCTTCCAAGATTTTGTTTGCCACTAAAACGTTGTTCATTAACCCCCTACCCTCCAAGAAGGTTGATTGCCTACCGTCTATGACTCTGTGCAAAACCTTTTTGAGCCTCAAAGGCATAATATTATACACTATTTTGTATAAACATCCTACCAAAGATATTGGTATAAAATCATTCAGATTTTGTGGATTGTCAACTTTAGCAATCAAAGAAATAAACGAAGCATTTGTCCCTTTGGTCATCTTCCTCCTTCCTTTTCTTTTTAAATATATACAAAATAATAATTGAATTATGTTATACAAAAATAATTTATTTCTTAATCCTAAACAGATGACCTTTTGTGAAAAGGTAACCAATCATCTTGTATGAAAATACAAACCTTGAAGTGAGTAACTTTAGTGAAAACTAGAAAAAGAATATTATGGTGAGTATTTTAATTGTATTGATTAAATCATCAATAAAAAAATATTAAAACTTTTTACAATATAATGTGTTAGTAACATTAAATTACTTTTCATAAGCTTTTTAATTTTGATTATTTAATAAATATTTTTTAATATACTTTAATGAACACTAATAAGACACACATTCTCTTTAAAATGATAAATATATATTATTAGAAACTTACAATAAATTAGACCTTTAACATCAATTAAGAGATAGTCATGGTGTAGAACATTTGGAACAGGTAAAAATTTGGTCATAAATTTCAGCCATATTTCCAAAAACTATTTTCCTTACCTAATTGGTGCTTAAGCCCTATAACTTGTATTTAAATATTAAGCTAATTATATCAGGTGCCCATGCTAGATGTAAGAATTTTTGTGCAGGTGACTATGACAAACCACGTGTATTCAACAATGCAAGGAAAACTGTGTTTTGAAATTTTAACTCAGATTAATGTGACAATCTTTAAGTCGTTAGTTGTTATGGGGTGTTTTCAGGGACTTAGTTAAGAGCTATCTGTTTGATCATACGTAAGGTAGAAAATAATTGTTTTTTTAAAGATATATTTTCAGAACACTCTCTTCTTCTTGCAAAAAGGTTGAAATACCTCTAATATTTTTTTTTAATATTTATTAATTCTTTATTATTGATAAAAAAATTATTTATATAGAAAAAAATTATTAGAAAAAACTTATATAAATGATAACGTGAACACTATTACTTAGTTAATTCATGAATTAACAACTTGCTTTCTTTTTTCTTAATAATTTAATAAAAAATATAAATTGTACAAAAATGATAAAATGTCTCAGAAAAATGAACAATTTTTTAAACACTTAGGAAATAATTAATTATGATTATGTACTAACAGAGTTGTTAAATGTTGGACCAGATTCACTTAAGAAATATATTTGAAGCAACTTCAGCCTCAATAATATTATTACACATGTTGGTAGGTTTTGGGACAATGGACACTGGTAGGGCCTGGGCTGACCAAATACTTTTCTTTTTCTTAAAATGTTTAGTTTATGGTCAGAGAACGTATAAATGTATAAACAATGTAGAACCTGCCTAATTAATCTACCCATTTCTATAAATTAGTATTAACATTTCTATAACGTACGCGGCTTTTTTGTTAAGCTATGATTAGTAACGGTTAAGAATTACTTAGTTTAATCTTAAATACTTTGGCAAAAGGAAGACTAAAATTTTAAAGAAAAAGTACACCATGTGCCTCCAAACAAATAAATCTTACATGTTCACAGTGCAATGCTTTCAATAATTTAGATCTTATCTAAATTTATTGTATAACATTTAAAATAAAGAATCTGTTGGGTGCAATTTTATTGGATTAATTCAATTCAATATTTTTTCTTTTTACATATTTAAATACCACCTGCTAAATAGCAACGTAGTTTAATGATATTTTCTTGTATAATTGTTTGGTTGTTTCATCTTTGTACAGAGGAAGAAACATCTTAATGGATATTTTAGAGAGAAAAAAAATTATCTGAACGATTGAGCACTTGTGAGGGAGAAAACATAATTCAGACTCGCTTAACTTCAGGAAAAAATATTTTTTCTTAGATAACATAATTTTGAGGTTTTTTCATATTAAAATATAGAATATTGATTTTATTTTATTGCGAAGAACTTTTTAAATGAAAAGGTATGATTCAAATATTGTCTTTTCATGCTATCTAACATCTGAAAAATTAACTTTTTTCTTTTCTTTTTCAGAAGCTCTCAATTTGTCTCTTTTCATCTATGCTTTATTTTTATTTATTTATATACTACCGAGTTTTTACACATTATATTTCTATTTAACTTATCGTAATATTTTTAATAATTTGATATTCCTTTGAATTAGGTGCCAAATAAAAAAAACATATATTTTGAGTTATATATATATATATATATATATATATATTTACACAATAATATTTTTATTTTTCTCCCATTTATATTTTGAAAAATAAATTGTATATATTTAAGGAAGGGTGTACGTAAACGTAATGGTGAAGTTGATAAAAAGTAGGAGTAGAACAGAGTCTTATCTTTTTCTCGTGTGGTTGTTTGTGTCTCACCACACATGGATACCACTGGATTTTTATATTAGAAGAACATGAACTGTGCCATAAAAAGATAGCAAGTAACAATGTCTGGTCAAATCAAAATAATACTTGCTTGTTACATTATTTTAAAGCATTAACATTTTCTAGATGTGCTAAATAAATGCATTATATTGATGAGATAAATAGTAAAATAATGATGAGTTAAATATAGTAGCAAAAAGGTGTGTTTATTATTTATTTAACAATCTTTTTGAAGGGAAGGGAACAAGAGAGGCACTATAATGTTTTAGTAAAATAAAAGGGGATACGAATCAAACAATGGCTAACAAAAACTGAGCAGGCTTTAGAAAAGAAGATTACACGAATCATTTTGTGGTTAATATGTCCAAAAAGAGTGATCTCTGTCTTATTATTCTGGTTTTGTAGATAGGATAAAGAAGCAAAAGTTGGGTGGTAATGGGAATTGGGAGCAAGAATTAATGTTGATTAGAAGTTAAAGAGATTCTGAAACGAGATGAGTATATTTGAGAAGTAGTGTGCACATGAAAGATGATTTGGAGAGAGTGAGGATCCCAAATGAGGTATGCACGTATACTCTAAAATCACACCTTGCTTCTCCTTATATTGTTGTCTCCCCTTCTCCATGCTGGAATAGATGCGCTCAATATCAATTTTAACTCTAAAATCATACAAAACATTATTTCTTTTAGGGACTTTACAAACTTTAGGTTTCCATATAGAAAAATATGTGAAGCTTTAATATACTTTAACTATAGTTTTTTTGTGTTTTTAGTAATGTAATTTAATAATTGGTGTTGTCCGTGAAATAATAGAAAGAAAATAAAAAGAATAAATTTTAAAAATATAATCATCAATTATTTTATATCAAGATTTTTTATTTTTGAAAGCGACAATCAAGATAAAAGTTATTTTGATATAACAATAAAGGGAGAGGTGAATATGTCAACATTTTTATTCAAGAATCATAAGAGTGATACGGTGAAAAAAATTTAAAGTGTTATAACATGTGTCTTGAAAATCACTAGTGCAAAAAGAAGAAAATGATACGCTTTATTTAGTGCGGCTTTTGCGCTATCCGCTTTCGTAAAAAACGCGGTGGCATTTTTGAAATTATTTTGATTTACGAATGCGGTTATTTGAATAGCCGCATTCGTAAATCAAAGCA
>Ga0123342_1003380_pt1 | contig 25629 bp, 15 predicted proteins | sample Turbeawhitnodule_FD_89960 | JGI IMG/M metagenome (GOLD analysis project Ga0123342, IMG submission 89960) | Root nodule microbial communities of legume samples collected from Mexico - Turtle bean Mexico white nodule | ecosystem: Host-associated > Plants > Roots > Nodule | place: Mexico: Nepantla...
CTCTTATATTTATCTTGTTTTGATTTATTTGATTTTTTTTATATCTTTTATCTTTATCTTATTTTGTTTTTCCTTTATTTTATACCTTTTATGTTTTTAGTTATTATTTTTTTTTCTGTCAATCTTTATTTATTTATGGTTTTTGTTTTTATTTTATTTTTGTTGTTTTTATTTTCTAGACTTATTTATGTTTGCATTTTTTTTTCTCATTTTTAAGCATTAAGTGTAACATTTGCATTAGTTTTTATTTTAGGATTTTGCATTTAAGGTAGACATTTCAATATAATTTGTTGTTCACTATTAATTAATACTAATTGATTTTGTTTTTTTTTAATAATTATATCCTGTATTTTTTTACTTAAAATTAACATGATTACATCATAATAATAAAAATAAATACTAATTGATGTTTATAGATTCAACTGTTTTTGTAAGGTTTAATTTTTTATTTTCTTAAATTTAAAAAAAAAAATTTAAACTAAACATTTTAAATTTATTACTTTTTTTTTTATTTTGTAAAAACTCATTACTTTATTCACTAATTATATTTCTAACTATTTTAAACATTAAAAATATTTATTTTTTAATGCATTTAAAATTAAAATTATAAAAAAAAAATTAATTTATTATTTATTTATTTATTTTTAAAATGGTGTTAGATAGATAAATAAAAAATTAAAGGATGTTAGATAAAGAAATAAAAATAAAAAGATGTTAGATAGAAAAATAAAAATAAAATAATATTAAATAAAAAAATAAAAGTGTAAATGGTGTAGATAAGGAATTTACTCAACTTATTGTCTCAAACCAGACCTAATTTTTCCTGTTTTGAACATTCGCCATTTTTTCAATCTCACTTTTCTAGTAACGGGCATATATGGGCGCAAATCTGGAATAACTCTTTTCAGACTGTTTCTTCCTGCACCTCCATACACAATATGAAAATATATTTTTATCCTTCTTGTGCTATTTCCATAGAATAACTTTCGGATTATGTAATCCGGAAACGCATTTGAAAAAAAGACTTCCGGATTACATAATCCGGAAGTTAAAAAAGACTTCCAGATTATGTAATCGGAAAGCAATCATGCATCTGAAAAAAGACTTCCAGATTATATAATCCGAAAGCTAATTACAAATTTGAAAAATGACTTCCGGATTATGTAATCTGGAATATTACAGAGGGACAGTTTTGGAAATACAAAAATCTATGGAGGTGAGAGAAGAAGGTATGGAGGTGCAGGAAAATCTATGGAGGTGAGAGAAGAAGGTATGGAGGTGCAGGAAGAAGCAGCCCTCTTTTCAATGTGGTTGCATGATTCTACCTCTTATTTTCTAAATATAATGGAACCTAGTCATGGGCACTACATAAGACTGTTTCTTCCTGTATCTCGATAGCTTCTTGTGGCATCTCCATTCTTCTTAAAATATAAAAGATGCCTTTTATTTTATTGATGTTTTTCATTTTGGAATGAGTAATCTGAAAAGATTTGGATTATGAAATCCAAAAGATATTTCAAGATTGGTAATACTTTCTCGTTAAAAAAAATACATTCTGATCGTGCATTATAGAATTCTAAAGATATTTTCGGATTTGAGAATATTGAAATGTATTTTTTAAAGAAAAAAAATATATTCTGGATTGTAGGAGATATAAATAAAAATATATTTTTGAATGGTAAAATTTGAAATGTATTTTTTAAAGGATAAAATGGTCTTTTGATATGACTATAGAAGTTATGGAGCAACAACCATCCCTATGAAGAATTCTTAAAACCAACCCGACTCACTTGGATGAGAATACTAGGAAACACGTTGACATGTAAAATTATGTATTAAGTACCAAATAAAAGTCATGATATTATAATTCTCAATAGATTTTAATGAAAAATGTCATATTTTTCCTAAGAAATTTTTATTATTAGTCAAAGAAATATGAAAAATTATAAATTTGAGTCTCACTTCTCATTTAATTTTTTTTCTAATTTTATAATTTTCAATCAATTTTACCAATAGTAAAATGTGTATTAGAAGAAATATCATGATAATGTGTTCCCATCACTCTTCAAAATTGACCTTCACCTTTTATTTGAAATAGAAATTTGGGAGTGTGCTACGGATTCATCGATCCGGAAGTGAATCATATTGATTTTCGGATGAGGGGATGTTCCAGAAGCAAAATTTGCATAAATTGTTGATTTTCGAATTGTTGAATCTGAAAGCCTAATTTCTATTACGGATCGGTGGATTTGGAATAATTTTTTTCAATTATGAATTTCTGAATCTGGAATACATATTTTAAATTACGGATTGGCGGATCTAAAATAATTTTTTTAATTATAGATTCATTCATGTATTATCGGAAGCACCAATTTGGGAGGTTACTGGATGCGCCAATCCGAAATTCTACCAGAGGTGCCAATCCTAAAATTTACCTGATATAGTAATCTGAAATGCAAAAAATAAATGTACAATTTTTGTATAGGGACAGTTTTGTCTTTGCACAACATTGTGGGGTGTAGGAAGAAAAATGTAGGGGTGTATGAAGAAACTGCCAAATAATATTAATAAACTACTCTAAAATTCTTTGGATCTACTGCTTTCTAAGAATAAAAGAGTATTAGATAAAAAAAACAAGATTCAACTACTCTAAAAAAAAAAAAACATATTCATTGATTAAAAGCTAAAAGATTGAGAATTATGATAAAAGAATTAAAAGGTAAAATCTCTACAAACATTTTTTTTAACTATTACTAGGATGATATATCACCGACTTTACTCATTAATCTCTATTCATTTTAAACGAGTAAAAGAAAAATTGAATAAATAAATAAATAATATCAAAATTATACAAGTTATAATCATTTTTTTTTAAATTAACAAATTTATTTAATATATTTCAAAAAAATTGTATCTTATTTGTATTAATCAAAAAGAGATGTTTTGTATCTAGCTTTTGCTTCAGTGCACTATATTATTTGTGATATATACTATACCATTTTTTGAAATGTCACAATTGTCCTTGTATGTTTTATTTGAAAGAATAGAGTGTAAATGTTGCATGTGTCTCTTTTTCGGAAATTATTATTCCTATCTATGTAGCATAGACACTGACACAGACACTTATACGGAGATACGTAAAATTTTTAAAATATAGGACATGGGAAAACAAATCTATATATTATATAATTATGAATTATATAAATTGACAATAAAGATTTATGTGTACAAGTATGTTTCAGATTATTTTTCATGATTGGTTCACAATGATTTGTTTCTTAGTTTTATAATCATAATAACAATTTATACAATAAAGTTTGAATTTTGAAAAAATTAATGTATTTTTCATTTTTAAAATTGTGTTAGAACCGTACTAGAATTGTCAGAAATCTAACAAATACTTTTTGAATTAGACACTTCACGGATACGTGTCCTACAGGTGTCATACGAATGTCGGTGTCTGACAGGAGTATTGGACACCGACACGTCATTTTAAAGGAGTGTCCAAGCTTCATAGATTCCTATTCCAAAATTGTCACTGTCTTATAAGGAAATTTCTATCTTGTTTCATACCAACTTGAAGGAAATTTTTTTGGCCCAACAAATTTATCCTTTTTTTCATACCTAACTAAAAGCAGAAATTTAATAACATTATATCCACTTCCTCCTATTTCATCCTTTTTATTTACACTAAAAACAAACAATGTGTTAGAGATAAATTGAATGATGATACGATCCTCACCTATTCTCATTCTCCAGGAGAGAATAAGATACTAGTCAATTCTATATTCGCTGGAGTAAACAAGCTGTTTGAGACAAGCTGAACATGTGTTCAAGCAAACGTAACTTCTGAACTAAAAAGCTACACGGGAAAAAACTCAACAAAGAGAAGAGAAACATGAAACCTGCCAATTAATTTATATGGATACAAGTTGCATGATTTGTGAAAGATGCATTCAACAAGGTTTAATTTCAAAGCCTATACTTAGAAGAGTTCGAGCTGACTCGATTGCTTTCTCACCCTCAAGGTCCAATGCTTCCCCGGTTAATTCTCCTTCTGTGTCCTCTGAGCATTGAGCAGAAATTTCCTGGTTTTGTATCAAACCAGTTCTTTTGAGCTGCAAATTGTTCATTGAAGCAGGAGCTGCTGCAGCCACAAGGGAAGCACTTGGTGGACCATGTCGTTTTTTGGGCACAGGCATGTCATGATCATGCACTCCCTTGTATGTTATAATGAGAGCTTTTGTGTTATCCACAGCAGTCTCAATGTGCTTTCGGACAGGACATCCAGCAGAAGTGCATCTGTAGTAGTTTCTGAAAATTCAAGGATTCAATAGTCAAATTGATAAGCACAGAATTAAGGTTTCAATAGTCAAATTAAATAAAACAAAAGGGAAGTTAACATCAAACAGAAAAACAAAAAGTGGCTTTTGAAGTGTTTTTAGACTTCTCAAAATTGTTACTTACGAAGGAAAGGACCATTCAACCAACAATACAACTTTCGAGTACTGTTTTGTTTCAGAAGGGATCATCAACCAATAATTACTAATTTTAGAATAGTTGTTAGAAGTTAGTTAAACAATTAGCCAGGACTTAGTTATGTCAACTGAAGTTTAGCTAGTAAATATCTTTGTACTTGAGTGTACATAGTTCAACTCACTACTGTAAATTCATTACCTGAATCATTTCAATTCAAGAAATTTTTTCTCTGTCATCTAAATTCTTTACTGGTATCAGAGCTGGTGAGAGCTCTACTGTGCATCTATGATAGTGTCATGTGATGTTTCTTCAAATAACTACTATGAGATTACAAATCAATCACCTTACAACGATCCATCACAAAATTCCTCCAACATTCTCATGTTTGATCTTTCTCCTTTTTTGTACAACGGGCTTCCACCAAGAGTCCAATGCTTTATGCCACAAAAAAAATAAGGTTTATGTTAGGCATGTCAACCACACCATTGGGGAAAACATTAATATTCCTTCTTAACAGGGCCACCAAATTTTTCCAAACTTAGACACCAGGTTCATTCTCACCTTCAACATCCTCCCTTCCCCTTGGACAACTTCCTTCAAATCCTTGGCCAGTTGAGGTCTCCAATCATTAAACTCCACCCTGGGTCTAATTCCAATAATTTCACTAAACCTTCATCATTGACCCAGGCTTCCTTCATAGCATTTTCGTGCTAGCTCTTGGTCCACCTGAATTACCCCTATTGTCCCATCTCCACCTGGGTACTTGACTTTCAAGTGGGTCGTTGAGACAACTGCTCCTATTTTTCTAAAAGTGGGTTATCCTAATGAAACATAGTAGAAGGGGAGCGCATCATTTACTACAATGTACTTTATTGCTGTGGTTTTTGTTGACAATCCAGAATCAAAAGTGGTTTTGAGCAGAACATAGCAACGAACCTCTACTTGCTGCCTAGAGAAACCCACCAATACACTTTCAAAAGGTTGCACCAGATTTGGAAAATCTGTAAACGTACAAAAGTATCCTAGAGAAGCACACTTGTCAAATTGCCTTGCTCCACCAAAATTTGCTTAATATTCCAACTCATCATCGTTGCGACTATGATAACCAAATCATCATCATCATGGGGGATCACTTGGTCTAGATCCTCATATGTGAAAGAAAGTTAGGCATTCAATAATGGGGTATTTTTCATTGACACAATCAAAACCAATTGAGTGTACTTCTTTCGATATGCCAATATATACTCCCCCTAAAAAGCCTCTCGCTGTGGTTTTGAAATCACCAAACCATGTTCTCATGCTCGTGTACCTCTATCAATCATGCCTAGCTAGACCTCAAGGGCGGATCATGTCTATCACAATCATGCCGATCATCCTTCTAGTTCACCTTCCACCCTGCAACATTGCTAGGTTACATTCCCAATCTATTTGCCTGATGAGGACACAACATTTCTCCATGTCTTGGTTGTAGATTATGTGGAACTAGCACTATGTATATCTGCCCATCAAGCAATCACTGTGAGGAAGGTAAGCCAACGACTTAGTGGCATTCATGTCTCTCAAAAGGGTCGAGTCTGGGCATGCATAATCACACTTCCTTTCACAATTTGTAAACTGCTTATCCTCTTATTTGCTTAGACTTCGAGTATATGTTTTGATTAGTGCAAAACATCCCTATTCCACTATTCTTCTTCTCCAATTTCCTACTTTTACCCTGATCTCCTTTACTTCAATATGGCATTTCGCATGAGATCGTATCTCAACCATTGTCTCCACCTTCCTTTGCTCTAAAGATTCTTTGAATTGACTTGCCCATAAACACTTCATGAAACTAGCGATAAACATCTGCTTATTCATATCTCCAACTTTAAGTGACACTATTGAACCCTTGTCCTGTATCCCTTCAACGACTCCATTTCTTGCTAGCACACATCAAAGATATCTTCCACCACAAGAGATTAGTATTGGTTGACCACAAGCTCTATCATAAACAAGTTTGATAATTCCATAAATGAACTGAGTGATTAGGGAGATCGATGAACTAGTCTAAAGTCGTGCCCGTCTATCTACTAATGAAAATTTTGCATCAAAGACCATTTGTCTCTTCACTTTTGAGCATATAAGCAACTCCTTAAATGTTTTCTTGGATCTTGAGTACCATTGAAAGGCTCCACCATTTGTACCGTTGAAGAAAATGGGTGGATATCACATAGTACTAAACAATGATGCCCCCTTTTGACCGTTGAAGACTACTGATCTAGGCACATTACCCTCTCCTCCTCCATCTATTGTTGAATTTCTTTGTTCTCCAACCATATCCTTGTACATCATTTGTGCTTCGTCTTGCCTTCTCATTCTGCTATTGTAACTCATTAGAACTTCCATAATCTGCTGCAAAGTTAGAGTATCACTCGTGTTCTTCGATTTTGATGGATTTCGCATAATTCTCATGATTATTTATCTGCTTGGGGCATAGGAAATTTTTTACCATTGGTTTGTGGTGAGTGCCAAAATGTTTCAATAAAGGTTTCAGGAAAGGTACCAATCCAGAGTATTCAAATGAGGGTTACATTTTTTGTCTTCTTCTTTGAGTCTGCACATTTTGATATGTATTTTGTGAGGTCACCCCATCCCGTGATACTTGAGATTATCAACATGAATCACGGAATATCCAAGGCTGGTAGCACAAGGTCTGTAGGATTATGCTACAAGCGTGTAATTTGCCAAGCATATCATCCCAAAATCTTGTCGAGCCATTGTATTATTTTCACTTCATAGTTAGTCTATGAGGGAGAACATGGGCAAGGAAGATAATTTGGCCAATCAAGAGGAGGTTGCAATTATAAACACACAAAATTAGATTCAAGAACATGTAACACAGTATGTGAAGTAAAAAAATGAATACTCAAATTTAATTAATTATAAATTTATATTTATTATATTTTTAATTTATATATTTTGTATAGATATAGTATCACTATTATTACTTGAAGGAATATCATATCGTAATAAATTTAACAATTACTAATATTTTTAGAGTAACATGTGTTCAATTAAAAATATAATTAATCATCTTCAATTTTAATATATTGTTAAATGTTTTAAAACCTATTTTTATTTTTAAATAAATACTAAATACAATTATAAAAAAAAGTACACTTTTAATGAAAATGTGCCTGCCAAATATATCAGAATAGCTTAAGTTAGGATTTTCCACCACTATATCACACTATCCTTGATTATGGCCAACTTATATTTTGGCCGAGTTCTCAACTTGCTGTCATGAACATGTAACTGATGATCATCACAATTACTGTAACTGGAAGATGTGCAGCGGAAAAGGAATGGCATATACAATGATTCCATCTGCATTCTCTTGAAGATCCAATTAGTGACTTTTAGAGACACACTTCCATTATGCAGCTATTTCTTGGAATATTAAAAGGAGACATGCAACCTTTGATTTAAAACAAAACACTCAAACACTTCTTAGCATTCCATTTCTTAAGTAACCAAAACACAATGCCATATATGAATACAAGCACGTCACATTTGTTGTGAATCAATATCTTTAACTGATTTGACACTGAATGTGCTAGTGCATTGATCTTTACCGCCAAATAATATAAAGCACAAAGTCATCATTTAGGTTAAGTTTTAAAAACAATTCAAATAGGAAATTTATTTATAAAATTCCACATTGCAGCTACGACTTAAATAGAAGAACAGAATTTATGAGTAGGGGTAATATTTAAAAAAAAAAGAGCAAGATATAGCCATGGACCTGAAATGAGGACTTCCCTTCACCAATTTTTGTCCATATTTGCGCCATCGGTATCCATCACTTGATATCCCCATATCCTCTGCTGCATGTACAACAAACTTTGGTTTCTTTCCAGGTTTTATTGCTGAATCCAAGCATGTTAAATCATCACCTTTGTTCAATCTAGTTATCATATTAAGGACAAGAGCATTAGACCATTACACCCAGTCACATATACAAGAAAAGAATTTATTCCTGAAATTACTTTCTTATGAAGAAAATTAATTCATATGCAACATGCCTTTTTTTTGGCTCGGGGTCATTGACATGCGCTTCCTTCAAAAAAACTTTACCCTTCTCACCATTAGATGAGTTTTCTAGATTCCTTTTAGCACTGCAAGGTGATTCATATAAAGGTTCTTTTGGAGAAGATGATGGATCAGAATCATTCCGAACTCTGCTAGACTGCTTTGGAACACTGCATTTCATTTTAGGTTCACTGTAAGGCAGGAATTTACATTCCTTAGTGGAATCAATTTTGTGTGGGGGATCATGACTATGTTGACTTTTGTAAACAATCTCTATCACATGTCCTGAATGGTCACAGAATTTAATCTTCTTAGCACAACAATTTGAATGGGTACATCTGTAATAACTTCGAGAACCTGTAGGACTCTTCACTTGCTTCTGGCCGTACTTCCGCCAGTTGTATCCATCAGATGCAGATGCCCTCGTAACAGAAACAGAAGATAAGGTTGTACCACCAGAAGGACTTCCTTTGTCCACTTTTGCCACTTTTACATTATTAGCCTTAGGAGGAGATGGTCTCTGTTCTGGTACAATTGGACCAGGGGCAGATGATAAATACTGTGATACAGAAGTTGGTGATAGTTTAGATAATGAAGTTGAACAAACAGACATCTGAAGTTGATTTTCTGTCTGTTTTTGAGGTGCCTCAACTGTCTCCTTTACAATAGTTTCCTCATCAGAATGCTGAGCTGACTCCTATACATAAAATGGTGCATTTCAGAACTGAAGAAGAAAAAAAATGGAAAGAAGAGAAGGAACAATTTTTCTTATGCTTAATTTGAATCCAGAAGTAGAAAGAAAAGTTTATCTTTATTGAATGATAGGGAACATTATCTACCTATGAGAATGACCCAATCTAGATATTTCGAGAGGTCTAGTCCACTCCTTACAACTTTCTAATTCAGAAAAGGCCCCTAACAATATCCCATTCTTCTTCTTTTATAGTAAGTAAATGGTTTACAGATTATAACAGAAAACTACCACTAAATGGACCCATCCAGCTGTGCCCTAACTACTCCGTTTTAAAATATACTTGTTTAATCACGGCCCTGCCATCACATTATGTCATGTTGGGTGAGGTTCAAGAAAGGAATCAACTAACTAATAAATGCAACTAGAGTTCCCTCCCATCTATGAGATGTTACTATGAATTTAAGAAAGTTTTGTGGGTTGCCCCCTTAGATCAGCATTCATCATTGGATAGTCTATATGTCCATAAAACCATACACATTCCAAAGACTCTCGATCCATCATTAATGCATCTTGGCTGAGTCAAGAGAGGAAACAGAACTGCAAAATCAGGTGTTTTTTTCAAAGACTGAACATCCCTAAAGGCTCTTAGGTGAAAACCAGGAATGGTTCATATATGCTCCTTCTCGTGATCCCCCTTTGGGGCTAGCTGACTTAATATTAATTATGAAGGGAGAGCCTGAATCAAAGTATCATACACTTATTCATGGAAGATCTAATACCAAACAACAAGAACTAGATTTTGCAGCTGGATTCATGGGGTTTTGGTTAAATTAATTTTTACTGTCTTGGAATAATTCTATAATTCGAGACTATTTGCTTCTCATTTTCTTTTATAAGCTTTATTGTAATCTCAGGTTTCTAAGCCTCACAAAGAATTTTAAAGGACAAGAAGTCATGAAACTTTCAAGCAGTCCATGAGTTTCAAATTGCACATCCCCGCAAAAAAGTCAAGTTCTTAAAACAGTGACAAGACAATAGAATCAGGGTGTGTTTAAAGAGCTTATTTACGGCTTAATTGGGGTTATCTAATGACATAAACACTTATTCGGAAGAGCTTATAACATAGCTTATGATATATCTATAAGATGTTCTCACCTTATTTCAATAAACTTTCCTAAATAATTTGTAAACAGTTTAAAACTTACATGTAAACAATTAAACCTTATTTCGTCCTGGATTCTAGAAACATCTAATACACAAACACTAATTCAATAAGCACTCAATAAAGTTGAGTAGCCACAGGCATCCTAAACCTATATCTTCAGCACTCATAAGAGCAAGAAGCACCAATAACTGCTCAGAACCGCTTCTAGAATCCCTTTACAATGTGGCTGAGACCAAGCAGAACATTTCAAAATTTAAAAGAATCATCACACCTTCGAAATTCACAAACTCAATTTTTTTAAGAAAAAAATTAATAATTTAACACACCCAGATGCTCTAACCTTACTCTCATCTAGGCCAATCTCACGTGCGGTAGAGCTTCTTTGCATATCTGCTGCATCAACACACTATTATTCAGTATTCACTACTACGAATAAAACAACAGAGAAGAAAAAAGTGCTATCGAAACGCAACGTACGAGCAGCGTTGTGGTGCGGAAGGTCAGAAGAATGCAGAAGTAGGGTTTCCGAGTGGAGTAGCTCTTCATCGGAAGCAGTGGAAGTGAGTGAATGGGTGGTTAGGGAGGAGTCGGTGAGGCGTTGCTGCGTCGCTTCTTCCTCTTCCATGACAGCAAACAACAACTTTTGGTTTGTTCAGTTTACGATTCGACCACGAATTTTCATTTTCTGCTTTTCATTTTATTTTGTTTTTGTTGATTGTCGGGTTATATGTGTCTTTGACTGCTCTCTTTCTCTCTCTTTCAGGTGGGTTGTCGGGTTTTGCTGCGACGTGGAACGGTGGTTGTCTGCACTGTTATTAACCGTTTCGCCGTTCAATATTTGGCTTTTGGACCTGCACGTCTTCTATCATATTTCACGGTCTTTCTTGACGCCGTATGTTTTCTTCTGTTACACCTGCTTCCCATCATCACACTCAATACTTATTAGCTTCATAATAGGTTCAAAATGTTGAAGTGAAAGTGAATGCAAGGTGAATTGGTTTTGTATAAAAAGATAGTTTATGATATATGCTATTGATTTTTAATAAATTAATTAAAGTTGGTAGGTTATTTTTAGTCTAATGTAAAAAATTGTTATTAGGTTTATTTTTTTAAAATATAAACCTTTTTTGTTGTAAAAAATTAATCAAGAAAATGAAATAAATTATTTCTTAAAAATATTATTTTTAATTTTCAATAATATTAAAATAATTAAAAAAACTCAAGAAATAAAATTATTTAAAAAAAATAAATATTAAAGGTATAACGTTGAGATTTTCAGACGTATATACAGAGAGAGAAATAGGTGTAGAGATACTTTATTTCTTTATGATATTAGAACTTTACCTTCTACTTTGTGGAATAAAGTGTCTCTTATCGTCTCTAATATTTTAGAGAAAGATGTAATCTTCCACATTATAAATTAATTTAGGGAATTTTGCATGTTGTAATAGTGACTTGATTAGGATTATGCAATAATACTCTTTCTTTTGATTGAAAATATAAACAAAATTAATGGATTTAAAAGTCTTGTCCACAATTTACATATCCAATTTTTCCTATAACACACAAAAAAAAAAAAAATAACAATATTATATGACCTAAGAGGGGTATGTAAAATTGATTGAGATGAAATAAGCTATAATCTTAACATAAAACATTTGTACATATGTTTTATGAAAATAAGCATAAAGTGAGTTTCTAATCTTTTATGGATATATTTCTATTTACAATAAGTTATCAAATAAGTTATCACAAAAGCTACAGGGTTGGATATAATTTCATTCACATAAGTTATCACAAAAGTCACAAATATAAGGGTAAGCTACTAAAAAGAAACTACAAGATGTCATAATTTTGCATTAATTCAACTTAAGAATGAAATTCATAATTCAACTTAGTCCATCATTTTTCATTACACACATACACACAAATATACGGATCACACATGAATCCACATATCAAAGATATCCCACCAAAAAATATCTTTTGACGTTTTCTGGAAGATCAATATTGAGTATTCTCTACTATAAACTAACACCTAACCCATTTTAGTACCTCAAGTATATAAACCTCAACTACATGGATCATGATAAGTTTAGAGTATATTCATATTCAAACCTCAACCTGTGTTCTAACAATGCAATGAACTTCTCTTTAACTTCTCACCACCTAATGATGTCTTCATCTATTTAGATCATCAATAAAGGTAGGGGTCTTTACTACAACATAGATCTTTATTTAATAGATACATTCAGTCATGGTTCACATATCATCCCACATTTGTGACCTTAATTTTCACACATTTCATTCATGCATATCACAACATACTTAACATATATTCTTATGCATATACATTCCAACTCAAATAGTATGTCTTCCTTCATCATACAAAATTTACACATATATAAACATGCCATTTGCATTCACCTTACATGTACATATTACAAATCACTTTAAATAAATCAATTAAGAATTCAAGCACACAATTCAATAACTTTTGCAAATAAACATGCATATACATAACATAATACTAAAAAACAAATAGGAAAAACTACTTGAATATGGACATTAGACAAAACCTCCACTTAAGCACTTCAAATTTGATAAGTGAGGGTATCATACAAAACACTTATTATACAAAACATTTATTGAAGTGACTAAGATAATACCTTCACTTAAGTGTTCCTGAATTCGACAACTCTAAAACAAAATTAGATCACTTAAACTCAGAACAACATTCCCATCCTACTTATAAATTTATGCCTTTCAAGTAAAACAATGAGTTTAATTTCCTATTGAGACTAAACGAAAATGAATACTCCACTGAAACAGGTATGAAAGAAACCTAGTTCAACATGCAAAGTAAAGACTTAATGTGCACCTTAAGAACATCAACATCACATAAAAACGATGGACTTTGGACTTCACGTACAACGAAAAAGCCTTCAGCTTACACGTGACACATGAACTTCAAATTCTACATGCAACTTAAGAACGTCAAATACACATGCAACATAAATTCATCATATTCTACATGCAACTAAAGAACATCAAACACACATGCAACAAAAGTTCTTTTGATTATACATGCCTATAAACAACATCAAATGCAACAAAATTTATTTAGATTATACATGCTTATAAAGAACATCAAATGCACATGCAACATAAATTCTTCTTATTCTACATGCAATTGAAAAATGTCAACCACACATCTTCTTATTCTACATGCAACTGAAAAATTTCAACCACACATGTAACAAAAGTTCTTCACATTCTACATGCAACTAAAGAACGTCATATGCACGTGCAAGAAAAGTTCTTCTTAAGTTAGCTTAAGAGTTTCCAACTTGCATGTAACAATGAACTCTATAGAAACTCCTACTTAAGCAAAAAAGTCTCTTAATATCTAGAAGCTTTGAGATAGAAATACTCATTTGAGAATTATCCCTAGTTCGCTAGCTATTATGAAACATGGTTGAATTCTAAAAGAGAGGAAGCTTGAAGGGATGAAGGTAGAGAGAAGGCAGAGCAAATACTTAGAGGGGGAGAAGGAAAGAGAAAGGTGTGCATGTGTGTGAAAGTGAAAAGATGGAAATGGGATCTTACATTAGCCCTGACTACAAAAAATTTCATCCTCGAAAACTGTCTTACCAAGGAAGAGACTAGGGTTTGATTCTCGTGTAGTCTTTTCCATCTCCTAAGTGGAATCTCCATATTTAAGGTCACACAAAACTTTGACCATGTTGATACTTCTACCATGAAGTTTCTTTACTTGAGAGCCTAAAATTCTAACACGCTTCACTTCAAAATATAAATATTGTTTTATCTGCATTAAATCAAATTGTAAGACATGTTTAAGATCATGTACATACTTCCTCAATGGTGATACATGGAAGATGTTGCGAATGTTGATTAGAAGAGGAGGTAAAGCAAGCTCATATGAAACATGGCATATTCTCCTAAGAATCTGATAGGGTCTTATGAACCTTGGAATCAACTTCTTTGACTTGATAGCTCTTCCTTCACATGTGAATGTTGACTTTCAAAAACGTATTCTCCTACAGATAATTCCAAAGGTCTTTTGCCTTTGATCTGCATAAGATTTTTATCTACTTAAAGATGTCTTCAACCTTTCTTAAATCATCTTGACTTTGTTGTATTAAGTCTGACCCAAACAATACATTTCCCCATCCTAAAATGAACATAGGGGTGCTCTACATTTTCTTCCATATAACTCCTCGTAAGGAGTCATACCTATATTTGCTTGATAACTATTATTATAGGTAAACTCTACTATATCTAACTATTTGATTAATATATGTTTAGGCTAGCTTCTGCATAGAAATAATCAGAACTATAGGTAGAGAATGTGCAATCTTCATGAGTTTTTCCATGATTACCCAAATTGAATCATGCGTCCTCACAATTTGTGGCAAATGAGTAACAAAATCCATGGATATGTTATCCCACTTCTAGATTGGGATTGTCTAGCTGGGTCAACATACCTCCTAGTAGTTGATGCTAAACTTTAGATTTCTGGAAAGTACAACATGCATCCACATTCATACTCAGCCACCAGTAGGATTTCCTGAGATCTTGATACATTTTGGTCATACCCGGTTGTAAATTGAACTTGCTTTTATGACTCTTAGATAACATCACTTGCTTTAATTCTCCATGCTTGAGCACACATATTATGTTTTGAAACCTTAAGATACCATCCACTCTCATGGATAAATCTTTAGTTTTCTTAGTGCCTAACAAAATTAAGATGCCTTTCAATTTAGGATTTCCCATTTGCTTTGTTTTGTAAAAACCCAATTGTTATAACAAGCATGTTACAACTAATATGACCAAACAATACCAAAACCTCCAAGTTCAAATTTCTAAAATCTCAATCAATTTCAATTCCCTGACCATAAGTGTAGCCATTTGAGTTTTCTTCCTACTCAATGCATCTTCAAAAACATTTGTTTTCCCATGATAGTACAATGACTGAAAATCATAATCTTTGAGAAATTATATTCACCTTCTCCATCTCATGTTGAACTGGTCAAACAAATATTTTAACCTTCTATTATCGTTGAACAAATCAAAATGAGCTATATAAAGGTAATATCTCCAAATCTTCAATCGTAACAATTTCTACCAACTCCAATCATGAGTTGGAAAATTTCTTTCATGCACTTTCAATTTTCACAAGGAATAGACAACGACATTCTTATCTTGCATTAGAATACACCCCAATCCTTGATAAGAAGCATCACAAAAAAAATCAAAAGGTTAACTCAGATTAGGGATGGTTAACCTTCTTTTCAACTCTTCGAAGCAAATTTCACATTACTCTGTTAGAGTAAACATATGATCTTTCTTGATCAAATGAGTTAAAAGAGCCCCTATCTTGGAAAAACCTTGAATAAACCTCCGACAATACCCCAATAATCCCATAACACTTCTAATATAAATAACATTCTTAGGATGTCCTTATTGTATAACATCTTCTACTTTAGAAGGGTCTACTAATATCCTTTGAATTGAGATAACATGCCCCAAAAATCTATCTTCAAACATCCAAAACTCACACTTTGATAAATTTTCATATAATTTGTTTTTCTCTTAAAATATTCAAACAATTTTAAGATGATATGCATGTTCCCCCGACGACATGAGTATATTAAGATATCATCTATTAATACCACCACAAACTTATCAATGAAAGGTCTTAAGATTCAATTCATATAATCCATGAAGATTGTTGGAGCATTGATCACTCCAAATGGCATAACCATAAATTCATAGTGACTATACCTTGATTTGAAGGTTGGTTGTCTTTGAAATATCTTCGACTTTAACCAGAATTTGGTGATAACCTGATCTTAGATTTATCTTGGAAAAGATAACTACCCCACGCAATTGATCCATAAGAACATCAATCTTGGAGAGAGGATATTTGTTCTGGACTGTTAGTTTGTTTAGTTGTTTGTAGTTGATACATAGACAAGACTAACCATATTTTTCTTCACTAACAATATAAGAGCCCCATATGAAAACATTGGGTCTGATGAATTGTTTCTCTAACAAATCTTTTACTTGTTTCTTTAACTTAGCCAGCTTAGTTGGTTTCATTCTATACGGAGTAATGAAAACAAGACATGTTTCACTGATCATATTGATACAAATTCTATTTCACTTAGGTGGAAGATTTGGAATATCCTTGCGGAACACATCCATAAATTCGTTGACCAAAATCATATTCTTTTTTGATTTATCTACCGTTGTAGTACATACCAAAAGCATGAAACACTTTGCTCCTATTTGTACCTCCTTTTTAAAATGTTAAGCCAAAATTAACTTCTTCTAGCCCAAATATATAAGGATAAGGTTGGTAGACAACCAATTCATTCCTAGGATAACCATCAAATCATTTAAAGGCATACAAATTAAATTAGTTATATTTTCATCCAACCACAACTATTGGACACATAGGGGAAGTTATTATAGCACCCCAAGTTGGTGTAGAATCCACCAACTCAATATTGCACCCAGCTGACATAAAAGAATGGGTTGTCCTAGAACCAAACAATATAGATAATTGTGCCTTAGACATAGAACACATACCTTTCACAAGACTATCTAATTGTGAAGCTTCATCTCCACTAATGGCAAATACACTACCAGTTACTCTAGGTATTTGGTTCATTGCTTGTGGTACTTGTTGCATTCCATTAGAAAGGGTTGCTCCTAACTTAGTTCTAAAATCCTTTATTACATAACCATGTTTATTACATTTGGTGCAAGTAACATCTAGAATTGTCTCAGAACATAACCTATCCATGTGAGGTCAAAACATCTTGAAACATTTAATGGCAGACTGTGACTAAAAAATGGAGCTTCGACCTTAATGAGACTGAGGTCTAGAGTAAAGCTTCCTTTGATCTCTATGTTTGGGTTTGCCCTTCGAAGGTCTTCCCATCTAAGGTGTAGTAGCCCTACTACTACTTTTTAGTCCTTTCATAACCTTTGTTTTTTCACTGGAGCAGGAAACTCTCTAATGAACATAAGAATCACCATTTCCTTAAGCTCTAGCTTCAATCCATTCTCAAAATTTTTGTACCTCCAAATTTCGGTCATGGCATGAGTGTAAAATCTAGCTAGGTGTTTGAACCTAGTAGCCTGTTCAGAGAGTATAAGATTCCTCTATTTCAACTGCATAGACTCAATTTCCTTTACATATATGGCAGTGTCAAGGAAATACCATTCAAAAAATCTTGCTTTGAAACTCTCCCAAGTTACAACTTCTCCCCTATATTCCATTATCTTCCATCATCTGCTTCATACACATCCACCAAAAACTCAACTAATTCCATAATATACAAATAGAGTAGGACAACTTCTTCTCTTAGGACAACTTCCTCTCATAAGACATTGAGTGACTTCAAAGATTCAATTAATGTCTCCAACCCATTGATCTGAATTATCGGGTTTTCTAATATGCTTTCAAGCCCTTTAAACTACCTTGCCTCTTTTATTTACCTTAAGTTGGTATTAGAACAGTTTGATCACACTCTACTGATCTCAGTCTTATCTGGTGAAGTTTAAAACGTGTAACTCTTTTTGGAAAAAAAATCTCAATATTTTTGAAAACAATATTCAACATCTTTACAATTCTACCAATAACCTTGCCTCTCTTAAACAAACAGAACATGACATGATGTCTATCATGAGTGAAGCTCAATTTACTGTTGAAGAATTAAAGATGTTCTTAGAGGTTTAGTCATTAGACAAAATCAAGAAAAAGCTGGACAAATTCTATATGGTGATGATCCTTTATGCCATATATATAGACTTTGAACATGTTAAAGATAAACTTTTAATATGTCATGAAGTTCCATCTATTGAAAGCTTGACGACACGAATCCTTCGAGTTCCAACACTTCAAAGCATGAATGTTCATGAGCCTTTAGAATCTTTTGTCATGGTTTCCACATATGGAAGAAAAGGATGCAATGCTAGAGGAGAACGTGCTGGTAAGGACGACCTCAATGCACGTAATGTAAAAGAATGGATCATGTTCAAGAGAACTGTTTTTCTTTGCATGGATTCCCTAACAAGGCAACTAATATCTATAAAGCTAAAGCTATTGGGCCTAAATTCTCAATGAATAATACCAAGAATATCTGAGGATTAAATGTAATAACTTGGCACGATCATTTGCCAATCTGAACTTGTCAACAACTTTCATCTCACAATCCATGGAAAGTCAAAACTCATGAATAATTGACTTAGGTGCTTCTATCATATTTTTGGTAATACCGTCGTGTTCTCATCTCCTTTCTATAAAAACATTCATCATTTCATAACGTTAGTCAATGGTTCTAAAGTTTCCTCAAAAGAGGTTGGTCAAGTTTCCTTTTCTCCTTCCTTAAATCTAAAATTTGTTCTTTTTGTTCCTGATTATCCTTTCAATCTTATTTCTTTGAGTCAAATAACTAAGTGTTTTAAATTGTTCAATGATCTTTGATGTCAATTCATTTGTTATACAAGAACGTGGTATATATGGGGCGATTGATTGGAGAAGGATATGAATATACAGATTTATACTATTTTGGAACTAATCCACGTGTGTTTTGTTTCACATCTATGTCTCTTAAACTTTTACATGATCGTTCGGGAAATTCTCACTTATCAACATTTTAAAAAATGTCCCTAAATTTGATAGTCTTTAGACGTTAGAATGTGAGTCATGTTAAATAGGAAAACATGTTAGATCTTCTTTTTCTAAAAGGTCTACTTAATCAAGATGTAATTTTGTTTTCTATTATCCTTTTTTATATTTGGTGACCAAGTTTTGTCTCATCTTTTGGTTTTAGGTACTTTACATCCCTTTTTAATGAAATCAAAAATTAATTTGGCCAAGTAATTATAATTTTAAGAAGTGACAATGCCTAAGAGTGCTTTTCCTCTAATTTATATGCAATTTTAAGTTATCATCACATTTTATACTAGTCTACTTATGCTCACTCATCTCAACAAAATGGTATTGTAGAGAGGAAAAATAGACACTTGGTTGAGACTGCTCGTACCTTGTTGCTGGGTGCCAATATATTGATCTATCATTGGGGTGATGTTATCCTAACTACTTGTTTTCTTATTAACAGAATGTCATCTTCTTCTCTCATTATTTTAGTATTTTTCCAAATGATCCTCTCTTTCATATTTTCCCTGTGTGTTTGGTTGTGTATGTTTTGTTCATGATTTGTCTCAAGATTTGGATAAACTCTTTGCCCGTGTATTTAAATGTGTCTTGGGATATTCTTGGCTTCAAAAAGAGTGTCATTGTCACTATTTTGAAACTAAGAAGTATTACATGTATGCTAGTCCCCTGTTTTTAACATACTCCTTTCTTCTCTTCATTTATCCAAGATGTTTATTCCATCCAACAGGTCTTTTCTACCATTAATTATGTATGTTGTTCCTTGTGCTCTTGACAATCCCAATGTTGATAAAAATCCTCCTAAACCATCATCACATCCTTTTATTGATCCAAGCGACTAGTACAATGCTTCAAGGTGAATCCTCTTCTTAAAGTTCTTCTCAATCGTCACTCAATACCATGATTCCTAGTAATGATGATTCAACTTGGCCCATTGCCCTTTGGAAAGGTACTTGCTCTACTCATAATCCACATCTTATTTATAATTTTCTTATCTATCATTGGTTGTCTCCTTCCTAACGTTCTTTTATATCCTTTGTGTTTTTTATACTATTTCAAAAAATATGAATGAAGCACTTGATCATCCTAGATGGCGACAAATCATGACTATAAAGATAAAAGCTCTTGACCATAATAGCACATGGGAGTTAGTTCCCCTTTCACCTAAGAAGAAGAAAGTTAGATTTCGATGAGTTTATGCCATTAAAGTTGGCCCCAATGGTGAAGTTGAACGTCTCAAAGCACGATTAGTTGCCAAAGGATACACTCATATCTAATGACCTTGATTATAGTGATACTTCTTCTCCAGTGGAAAAAAGTACTATTGTTCATCTTTTCTTTGCCATGGAACTTATTCGTCATTGGCCACTTTATCAACTTGATATTAAAAAGGTTTTTCTTCATGGAGATCTAGAAGAGGAAATCTACATGGAACAACCTCTTGGGTTTGTTGCTAAGGGTGAGTCTGGTTTGGTTTGTAAGTTGCATCGCTCTCTTTATTGTCTAAAGCAATAACCACATGCTTGGTTTGGAAAATTTAGCTACATTGTTCAAACCTTGGGGCTAAAACACAATGAAATAGATCATTCAATTTTATACTGTTATAGTTTTCCTGAAAAATGTGTTTACTTAATAGTGTATGTTGATGATATAGTCATTACAGGGAATGATGTTGCTAGAATATCTCAGCTAAAGGAAAACTTGTGAAAACATTTTCAAACCAATGATCTAAGAAGCCTTAAATACTTTTTGGGTATTGAAGTAGCTCAATCAAAAGAAGGTCTGTAATCTCTGAAAGGAAGTATGCTCTAGGTATCCTAAAAGAGACATGTATGATTGATTATAAACCAGTGGATAATCCTAAGGACAAAAAATCGGAAATTAATGACAGATCAAGGTGAATCTTTATCTTATTAAAAAATATATAGAAAACTTATTTATCTTACTACTACTAGAACTAATATGTCTTTCGCAAGTGGTGTATTTATTCTCCTTGTATTGGCCATATCATTTGTATCCCAAGATAACTCAAAAAGGCTCAAGGACAAGGTCTAGTATACAAATATAAAGCAAACACCCAATTTATGGATATTGTGATGTTGATTAGCTAGGATCCCCTACTAACAGATGTTCTACTACAAGACATTGTATTTTCCTTGGAAGAAATATTATTTATTGGAAAAGTAAGAAATAAAATGTACTTGTCCAATCAAATGTTGAAGTTGAATATAGGGCAATGGTGTCTCTTACTTGTGAACTTGTATGGGTAAAATAATTCCTTCAATAACATAACTTTTGTGAGATTGAACAAATGAAGATGTATTATAATAACTAAGTTGCACTCCATATTGCTTCCAACTTAGTATTTCATGAGTAAGCTAAACATATAAAAATTGTCTGTCAATTTATTAGGGAAAAGTTGGTGTCCAAGGAAATTTGTACTAAGTTTGTCAAATCCAATGATCAATATACATATATATTAACAAAATCATTAAGGGAACTTTATTTTGAATTTATTTGTCCCAAACTTGTACATATAATTTGTATGCTCCAACTTGAGGGGAAAAGAATATGTATTAAATATAGGTAGTAAGTAGTGTTGCATAATCAGGAGAATTATTCTGTAAATAAGTGCAAATTTTATTTTCTATTTATTAGGACAAATTTGTTAGTGATTTGATTTAATTTGATTTGGACAGCTTTAATCACCAATTATTTCTTGCTTTCATTACCTATTATTTTTTTCCTTAATTAGATTGTAAATCGTCTATAAATTGGGACTGTAATCACATTTGTAAAACATCTCAGAAATATATTTCATCTATTTCTTGCAAGTTGGTATCAGAGCTCCTGATCTGGGAGTCTTTGCTTGCAATATTTTTTTTTTAGCAACCTCCATTGTTGCAATTATTTTCATGGGCAGCCTTCATTGCTGCAATTATTTTTGCAACTTTTTTATCCTTATCTTTTCTCCATTGACCACCTCCTTGCACCATTGAGCGTTACTGCCACTGCCATTGACCGTCGCCGCTGTCGACCACCACCGTCGACTGTTGCCGTCGCCAATTGCCAGAAACTCCCACCAGCCATCGGAAAATAAATTTTATCAACAAACTTTTTTGTGTGAACTGGACCAAATTTTGCCAATCTGCAAAGCTGGGTTGGTTTTGAGCTCTCATGGAGGTCTCATGGACTCCCTTAGTAAGACATTTAGTTATTGTTCCCTAACTGAGTGGTAAGAGTTCTAGTTTTTTATCCTTTGATGCTTCTAGTATTGAAAATATCTTGATTATAGACTCTCATGTTACTGATCATATGACACTTCATTCCTCTTATTTTTCATCATACACTGCTTTATATGGTAACCAATATATTATTGTTGCTAATGGTTCCAATACCCCCGTTAATGGTCGTGGTAACATTCACCTTCAACCTTCCTTTCCTTTAAAAAATGTGCTTAATATTCCCAAATTATCCAATAACCTCTTGTCTATTCAAAAGGTTACCCAAGATTCAAATTGTGCAGTGGTATTTTTTCATTCCCATTATATTTTTCAGGATTTACCATGGGGAAGACTATTGGAATTGCTAAAGAGAAATGCGGGTTATATTATTTACAACATGAAGAAAATAAAAAGTGTGCAAGACTACAGGCACAAATTTCTAATCTTCAGCAAAGTCATGAATCTTGGTCATCGTCTCAGATATGACATCAACACAGACGTCTTGGCCATCCTCCATTTAGTACCCTAAAGTCCTTATTTCCTGTTTTATTTACAAAAGTGTTTGTTGAGTCTTTTCATTGTGATGTTTGTCAGTTTGTTAAACACCATCGGACAACTTTTCCTCCCAATGGTAGTAAAAGTTCTAAATCTTTTGATCTTCTTCATTCAGATGTTTGGGGACCTTCACCTATTCCTAATATCTCAGATGCAAAATGGTTTGTTTCATTTATTGATGATTGTACTCGGGTTACCTAGATATTCCTCATGAAAGATAAGTTTGAAGTTTTTCACTTGTTTGTAATGTTTTACAAAATGATTCAAACACAATTTGAAAGTCCAATTAAGAGATTGTGTTCTAATAATGGAAAAGAATATGTGAACCAAAACCTTTCGAAGTTCCTTTAGGAAAACGGAGTTGTTCATGAATTAACTAGTGTGGACACTCCTCAATAAAATGAGGTTGCTAAAAGAAAAAATCGTCATCTCCTTGATGTTACTAGAGTTTTATTTTCCAAACGTCTGTTCCTAGATCTTACTAGGGGAAGCAGTCCTGACTGCCACTTATTTGATTAATAGATTACCCTCTCGGGTTCTAGAGGGTGTTACTCCTACTCAGTTTATGACCACATTTTGTCCTTCTATTCCCATGTTGACTAGTCTTCAAAATCATGTCTTTGGTTATCCTGCTTTTGTCCATGTTCATAGTCTTTATCAGGGTAAGTTAGATCCTCGCGTCATCAAATGTGTCTTCATCGGTTATTTTCCCAACAAAAAAGGGGTACAAATGTTATCACCCTCAAAGTTGTAAAGTCTATGTTTCCAAGGATGTCACCTTTCATGAAACAAAGTATTTTTTTCCTAGTTCTCAGCTTCAGGGGGAGAGTATTCAAGAAGCTGAGGATCTTGAATTGCCACCTTTTCCTTTGTTGCAAGATTTTATTCTTAGGGAGGATGACAAAGACCATGCACCAACATCATTTCCAGGGAAAAATAATAAGGACAAATATTTTGGAAAACAATATCAGCAAACGCAACAAGAACCCGTTCTAGTCGAAGAACAACTTCAATTGTCTGAACCGGAGGTAAGAACTCATACCTGCGAGACTCTTGAGGACACTTAAAATACTGCTTTTGAACCTAACCTAAATGATTTACCTATTGCCTTGAGAACAGAAAAAAGATCTTGTGCCAAATATCCTACATCCCAATTTGTGTCTACAGAAAAACTTTCTATGCAACACTGAAGTTTTCTTTCCGCTATTGATTCTATCAGAATCCCTACATTAGTACAAGAAGCCTTAAAAGATGAGAACTGAATTCGAGCCATGAATGAAGAAATGAGTGTATTAGAAAGGAATGAGACTTGGGAGATTGTAGACAGACCAAAAGCAGTGGGTTGTAGGTGGATATACATAGTTAAGTATAAGTCTAACGAAACAATGGATCGGTATAAAGCAAGGTTGGTTGCAAAAAGGTATACTCAAACCTATGGGATCGATTATGAGGAGACTTTTGTTCCATTGGCAAAGATCAATACAGTCAGGATTATTCTCTCCTTGGAAGCATACTTTGGTTGGGGGATGCATCAATTTGATGTTAAAAATGTCTTCTTGCATGGAAGCTTGGAGGAAGAAGTATACATGGAGATTCCACCTGGTTATGGTGTTATTAATGAAGGGAATGAGAAGTATACAAGGATGATCTTGAAGCTTTGATGTCTCCAAATCCATGGTGTTTGATGGAAGGTTGGAGTTGTTGAGTGTGTGGGTGGGGTTTGGGTAGAATGATGTGTAGTCCACTATTTGTTTGAATCTAAAATAGTTTGGAATCAAAACCTTTTTGAAAAAGATTGTTTTATGAAGAAGTGGTAAAACAACCTGGTGTTTTGTCGTTTCAATCGGTTATTTATCACTTAGAGGTTTTTGAAAAGGTTTTGAAGTTGTTTGACTTGGTTGACTTTACTATCAAACCAATTCAATCGGTTGTTTTGTGATTTCAAGCGATTGTTTGTTGAAAATCCACTAACATAATTTTTGTTATGTTTGCAAATAAGCTTTAAATGTTTTCTAACTGAATAGGCTCCTGCTTTAAACGTTTTTAATAGATTTTAAAGTATTTAAAGAGGAAGTTATACTCTTTTAAAGTTAGATAACAGTTTTGAGACATTTGTAAAAGTGTGAAAACATATTTGAGTTTTCAAGATTTACATACAAGTTTTTGGGTTTTCTCAAAGAAGTGGAGTAGGATTGTTGTAATCCTTTTTGTATTTCTGAATATTGGTGTGTAAGTGCAGAATCAGAGGGTATTCTGATTTCTTTGGTGTTTGTGTGCCAAAGGGAGTGTGTGACTTGAGGTGTTCAAGGTCACTTCTTTGGTGGTGTGTTTGTAATATGGATTTTGATTGCATAGTAGATACCGAGTGTTTTCTGGGGACTGAATGTAGCTCTTGGGATAAGAGTGAACCAATATAAATTGCTTGTTGTGCTTTTCTCTTACCCTGAACTCATTTAAATTATGCTTTTAAGTTGTTTTTAGTTCTGCTGATATAAACAACTGGTTGAATCGCAAAAACAACCGGTTGATTTTCTGTTAATAAACTTAAACATTTGATTGCTTTGAAACTTCATTATACCTTCAAGGTTTGTGAAAAATTTTCATAAACAATTCCCCCCCCCCCCCCCCCTTTTAAGCCCCTAATTCCAAAAAATTGCCACCCAACCCTTACTCAATTTTGACCAAAAAAATTTTTTTTTATTGCTCGCAAAATCACCCACCGGGC
>Ga0123342_1003381_pt1 | contig 25628 bp, 14 predicted proteins | sample Turbeawhitnodule_FD_89960 | JGI IMG/M metagenome (GOLD analysis project Ga0123342, IMG submission 89960) | Root nodule microbial communities of legume samples collected from Mexico - Turtle bean Mexico white nodule | ecosystem: Host-associated > Plants > Roots > Nodule | place: Mexico: Nepantla...
CCTATGAAGAGGGATATTTCTTTTGAGATACACATATGAGAAAGTAGTATATATTATTTGTAATTAGATATTGCTTGTTTTACTTTTATTACATTATATATGGGTAAAATTAAGGATGTTACAAAGAGTATTTTACATTTGACAATAATTATTAAATGCATTTTACAACAGTTTAAATTTAAATTAAGTAAAATTATTAAAGTAATTCAAAATTTAAAGAAAGTTTTCCAATAGCGATAATATTAATACAAATTATTAGTCATGAAAATAATTATTAGCCATTACCAGATAAGCATTTACCTTCCATTGTAACTTATTTCATACTCAAACTTGACATTAAAATAAAAAAATCATTAAACATAAATTAATTTTAGAAAAAAAAAACTAATTTATATTTTATAAAATAGTATCTAATTTAATTAATATACTAATTAATTATTTTTCATCTCTAAAATTAGTTTATATTTAATAATTTTTTAATAATAATTAAATAAAAAATCCTATCACATTAGTTAATACACATAGAAATTATAAGTACAATATGCAAGGCTATAACATATAAGCATCTTATTAATTAGAAGTTTATCTCCCTATTATATATAATCATTAATAAAGTCAGATTTAATCATGTAACATGTTATATTTAAATATAGCAGACTGAAAATGATAATAAAGAAAATTATTTTTGTTGTGGTATTTGTTGTGAATGGTAAAAGAAAGAGAATATTAATGTGTGAAAAGATGAGGGGTAGAATAATTGATGGGGAGGGTGACAGTGGGAAGAGGAAGAAAGAGATTACTGACAGATACTTAAGAGGTTAAGAGATTGGTCCTACTACTACTACTGTTACTGTTTATAATAGCAATCAGTGGCAATTATCATAAATTTTGTAGATAAATATTGAAAGGCTGAACCATGTAAGAGACCACAGCAGAATCTGCAGCCTCAGTTCTGCAAGGGATTCTCATGCCATTAACAATTACAGCCCACATCTGCTACACTGACTCCTTCCTTGCTGGTTGGTTGCAAGGTTTAAATAAACCCTTTTTTTCTCTTACTTACCCTTCCTAAGTAGCTAAGGTAATTCTTTTAGTACTTTTACTTTTTTTTTTTTTTTATTCAACACACTTTTAAAATATTGTAAAATAAATCTTAGGGCTTAAAAATACTTTATTTTAATCTTCTTAACTTTTTTTTGTATTTCATCCTCTAAAACTATTAATTTTAGCTATTATAATATAAATGAATTTTATTTTCTAATATATTATATTAAATCTTCCATTATTGAAAAAATTACTTTTACTGAATATTTGGTTTAAGAGAAATAAAATAAAGGAAAGGAAAAAGAAGGATTTTTTAATATAAGTCTCCAAAAAAATTTACAGTACATTATCTCGTATCATCATTTTACAACCATTATAAGAAAATTATGAAATAAAAACTAATTTTTAGAGAAAAAAAATAATTAGTTGTTATAGTGATTAAATTAGAGACTATTTTAGAGATTAAAAAAATATATTTAAATTAGTTTTTATTATTGTTGAATGATTTATAAATTGGTATCTAATTAACGATCAAAGTTTTTGCTACCAAATTTAGAATCTAAATATTTGTTAGTTATAACTTTGGTAGCTAAATAAATATCAATTTAATACTTAACAATAATATAAACTAATTTAGAAACCAATTTTTTTAGTTTTTAAATTGATCTTTAATTTAGTCACTATACAATTAATTATTTTTGTCTCTAAAATTGGTTTTATTTCATAATTTTTTTTATTGAACTGATGTTTTTATTAGAGTAGTTTACTTTTTATTTTAATTATTTATAAATAAATTTAATTTTCAAACACATGGATTAGTTCTATCATGAAGAGAGGGAAATGTTGGAATTCTATTTTTTTTCTATCTACTAAATCGGGAAAGGATTCAGAGAGGAGGTGGTTTAAAATATTTTAAATCTAATGAAAAAACATTTATCTTATACTTTAAAAAATTACACATGCGTAACATTTTATAATTATAATTGTCTTAACATACTCTTAAAGTATATTTTGTTAACATGTTGATATGAAGCTGATCTCAATTTTGATAAAAGAAAGTGATTTTTTTTTCTCAATTTAAAATTTTAAAATGTTTTTTTTTTTCCAAAGGGTAAAAACCATTTGCTAGTTGGAAACGTTTTTAGTGAGATATTTTTGCTTTAAAAAAATTACATTCTTGAATCTATTTATGGTAACTTTTATCATTACTTTCCTCAATTATTTTTGAAAATGTAAATAATGTTAGTTAAACAATGTTTAAAAAGTTTAATGTAATTACGCACTTTGCTAGATAGGAGAAAAACTATATTAAAAAAACAATAAACGACATAAGTAAGATTTTTTTTATACAAAAACAAATAGAAAAATAAATAAAAAATAGAAAAAAATACGTAAAATTAATTTAACAAGTATTTTTTAAATTTTTCCTAGGAAATACTATCTTATTTCTATCCATCTAAAACTAATTTTGTATTTATATTAAAAGATTGAAGGATCAAGTTAAATTTTTTATAGTATAAATAATTTGAATGAGATGGAGTTTGAATATTTTATTATTTAATATAAGAAAAATATAAATATAAAGAATTAATTATTTAAATTTTATTTCATAAAAAAAAATTTCCAAAATATATTTTCTCTATATTTTTTCTAAATTTATGAGAGATTTATTTATTTTTTAAACTTAGAGTCTATCATAGTAAAACTAATATAAGTTGATTTGTATGTCTAAAAACATATGTTTACATGTACGATTTAATAGGTGAAAGATAAATTTATACTAATTTAAAGTCATAGTCCTAACTTGAATTTGAGTTTGATGATTAGGATTTTTCTGAACAAGTTTGAGTTTAATGGGGGGCTTTTAATCTCAACTAAAAAAAGTTGGTTAAATTTTAATAGCACTTTATAATAGAATGACTTGGCCACAATGTTTTATTTTATTTTTATACAAGAATATGTATTTTGACTTTGTATTATTATGCTTTGAAAATGTAAAAAGAAAAAATGATTTTTATAGTTTGAGATTTTAATTGTGATTTGATATTGTGGGAGTGATTTGGAAATATTATAATGTTATCTTTGAATTGTTGGTTGGAGGAATATTTACTCATGATGATAAATAAAAGTGAAAATTATGGAGTCTTGAAGGTTGAGAAACCATTTTAATTTATGTCTTATTTTATTGAAATAGTTTTTATTTTGAATAATTGATTAGAGCAAGTGTATATTATTTAGTAAGCCTAGACGTTTGGCAGTGTGTTGAGATGGAATGTCTTAGGTATTTTATGTTTGTATAAGGGTTGAACCACCCCTGAAGTGATTCACATTTATTTATTTTTTATTTTTGATAAAAAAAAAAGAAAAAAAAAAGCAAAGTGTATATTAAAATTTGATGATAAAAATATAGTGAAATTTGATGATTAAAAAAAATGTGAAGATAGTTGAAAAACGCGTGTATTTTCGTAGTATATATAGTATTGATTATGGATGAAGTAAAGAATGAGGATAATGTGAGATGTGAAAAAGTGATGAACTGCAAATTGAATGCATTTGTATATGTGTTCTGAAATTGTAGTAATTGAATGAAGAGATAAAAGTTATGAGAAGGAAATGGTGTAAAAGGAAGGTGAGAGTAATAATAAAGCCTGCAGTGCCACTGACTAGTCCATTGCATTTCCCCATCCACTCTTTATCTGTATACATGGTCCCATTGCCTTGCCTACCTCAATCTAACACACTTCATTTTTTCAATATCTTATTACACAACACAATACTACCTAGTAATATCATCAACATTAACTATATTTCAAACATAAGATCACTGTCACAAACTCTAAAATACCATTACCATATATACTATTTATATCAAAACTAAAAAAACTTTGAATATTTTTCAAAAATACAAATTCATTGTACAAACTCAAATATGACAAAATCAAATGTAGATTTCAAATTACATATCTTAAGATATCATTAAAAACTTATGTAATTTCTTTTTATCTTTGCAACTTGTTTAACCAAACTTATGCTTATAAAATTATCTCTCACAAAAGATTAAACGCGTTAATAAACTGTACTTAACAATTTAAACATTTCATTATGTTTTTATACTAATATCCTGTTTATATAAATTGATTTGCGAAGAAGAGAAGAAGTAGATTTACAGGGTAAGTAACATAAACACTGACACAGACACAGATATGATATGGACACAGACACGGAGATACATATAATCTTCAAAATGTAGGACATAGATACACGAATTTATATACTATATAATTATGAATTATATAACTTGACAATAAAGATTTATGTGTACAAGTATGTTTCAGTATTTTTTGTGGCAGAAAAACGTTTCTCATGGTTGTTTCAAAATGATTTGTTTTTTATCTTTATAATCATAATAAAATTTTATCTAATAAATTTGAGTTTTTAGAGAATTAATGTATTTCTTATTTTTAAAATTGTGTTAAAACTGTATTAAAATTGTCAGAAATTCAGCCAATGTTTTTTTGAATTGGACACTTCACCAATATATGTCCTACTAGTGTCATATTAGTGTTGATATCCGCTATGTGTTTTCGACATGAATGCACCATTTAAGAAGTGTGTTTGAGTGTCATAATTTACGGGTGAAGACCCGTGAAGACTCGTTGAGACCTCTTACACTTATGATAGAAAAACGCATAAAAAATTAATTAAAAAAAATAATTAAAACTCTTACTATTTTCATTATACTTTGGTACACAATGAATATCTAACCTAATCGATTACATTATATAATATAATTAATTATAAAATTATATAATATAGTAATTTGTTATATTATGTAATATAATAAAAAATAATAAAAAATAAATTTATATAATATTATTAATAATAAATAATAAAATAATTTTATATAATAATAAAATTAATAACAAATATAATATATCACTCGAACACTTCCAAACTTTCACAAAATTTCTATTTATTTATTCTTACTTTCTACTCTCTTATCATTACCTCATTTTTTTCATTCTCTTTTCCTTTATTTTTTTTCCTTTTCACTTCTTTAAACCGTAAACATAAATAGAAGATAAAAAAAAAAAAGTATTAAAAAGGTAGTGTTTGTGAGATGAAATTTGAATAATAAATAAGTTTTCCCTATGTATAACTTTTTAATGTAAATGGTACAATGTCCCTACTTCATTTAAATTAAACTACTTTTACCCACAAATTATCTGATTCCAATACGATTATATAGATAATTTATTTATTCTTCATTATTCAGTTGGTCAATCCATAAGTCACATTTAATAACCTATTTTTTATTTTATTTTATTTTATTACATAATTATGATAGATAAACCTAACTCGAAACTAATACACTTAAAATTTCTGACTCATCAACTTCACCTTATTTACTTCTCGTCTGGCAAAACTAAGGATTTGACGATGTCAAGGTTGATAACATTCATTGATATATATATACATATTATTTTTTTTTCCATCTAGTGAAATTGTTTTTTCTTTTAAATTTTAAACTTTCGTAACAATGAGTGTGCATTGTATTATAATTATAACATTTATGTTATAAGTAAAATATTTTTCTTAATTGAAAAAATTAACAATTTTTTTTTTAATAATTTTTTTACTATAATATTCAAAAAGTCTAAAATTTACACTAAGAATGAAAATTAATTTGAAGTATACATTTATTAACAACATATTTAAACGTGCATATATAAGTTCGTAATGTTTAAATATGACATTGGATACCTGACTTGAGCGATTTAAAGAAGTTTGACCATTAGTGAAGTTATTTATAACAAGTGTCTAGTGAGTACATGCAGTCATTGAAGACAAATCTAACTAGGTGCAAAAATGGTGAACGTTGGTTTAGTTTTTGAGGAAAAAGTTGAATGAAGAAAAATAATGTGTGAAGAAGATGGAAGAGTGATTTGATTGATGGTGGCGAAGTTGAAGATAGATTTATGTTAGATGTGATAGTGAAGTTTTAGTGAGAGTGATAAATAAGAATTATGAATTCTATTCTTATTAGAATTCTTTTTATTAATAGATATAGTTTAATATGTATTTTTTTTTTAATATATGAGTTCTGGACTAGTTTTTTTATATTTTTTTAAATAATATCTTTTTTATGTAATGACAAATGATAGTTGTTACTTGAGGTGTCAGCGTCAAATAGGATAATGATGACTAAAAAAAATTATACTGTTGTGAAAGTCTTTGAAAATATAAAATATAATAAATAATTGTTGTTGCTTGAAGTGTCAGCCTAGTTGAGATGTTAAACACGATCATATAAGAAGTAAAAAAAAAATTATGAGATGTTAAACACGATCATAAAAAGTAAAAAAAAATTATGAAGGTGGTAGAAGCGTTTGAAAGTGTGATAATTGTTGTGGGTTAAATGAGGAAGGCATCAAAACCTGGAGCCCTCTGAATTAAAGGCGAGCGTCTACTGCAAAGGCCCACCAGCAGGACTCATGATTAGCCTTCTGCCAACAAACTACAGTACAACAAGGCAAGCTTAGATTTTTTTTTCCTTCCATTTAGATAAACTTAGACCTTAGCTTTTCATTTTCAAATTTCAATTCTTTTCTTTTGTTCCCCTCTGTGGGCTACACTCTACACCACCACCATCCCATTCCCAACTAGATATAATACATGCCCTTGATGGGACTTTTCTTTCTCCCACTTCACAATCATTACTAATCAACCAAAATAACATCTTTTCTTCATCTAAACCTTTATTGCAACACTTAATAATACATTTTTTAAACACACTTTCTATTACTTTAAACATTTCTTCAAATTTAAAACACATGTCAATTCAATAATTCTCTCCCCTAATTTTACAATTTTAAATTTAATAAAAAAAAATTTAAATTTAATTCAATCTTATAAAATTAATTTATAAAATAAAACTTATACTTATTTATATATTATAAAATATTATCAGAGGTAAGATCTTTAACATTAATCAATAATTAGAAATTCTATAGTGATGTTAAATATGTTTAGATTAAAAAATTTAGCAAAATAAATTACAATAGATAAAAAAAATACTAAATTAAATATTTTAATCGATTTATTTAACTCGTAGATATTTATTCATTATTTTATTCAATGAATTTAATATTGAGAAAGATAGATAAAGAGATAAAAGAAAAATATGTAAATTTAATTATTTAAATAAGGATGTATACAAAAAGAAATAGTCATGTCAACATAGAAAAAAAAATAGTCATGGAATTCTCTCATTCATTGAATCATGGATTAAAAGTAACTTATTCTCACGTAGCAGTGTCTCAATCGGATTCGAGAGAAAAATTATCTTCAACCTATTTTAAAAGTTCATTCAATTGAATTTCATCTTATTCAATAAATTTATAAGTTCAGATAAGGGAATATTTGCACTTTAAATATTTTTCACAAATTAAAATTTTCTATGCAATATTTTATTTTGTGTTTATGGTGATAACGAGGGGCTAATGCTCTTAAAGAAAATATTACATACTGATTTTCTTTAGTTGTGTGATACTAAGAACAGTATAGTATAGAAGAACACGTTGTCTCTCTAAAGAAGAAATATTAACAACGAAAGATTTGATTTTTTATTTAGATAGAAAATTTTATAAATTTAAATTAATATCATTTTATTTTTTAAATATTTTATTTGGATTAGATAATTCAAATTTACTGATTTTTTTTTTATGTAAATAAAGTATTTTTTATTAGCATACAATATAAAAAGGTTATTTATATTTTAAATAATTTGTAATAGTTCAAAAATATTGATATTAATGATTTTTTAATTAATTTTTGTTGATGTTAGTTTTCGGTCAAAACAGTTGATATCAACAATAATTATTTGGGTTGATGATTGAATCATTTTTACACCATGGTTGGTTATGTTAAATTTTTTATTAACTAATATTGATTGAAAGAGTTATAGTTAATGTTGTTCTAAAGTTTTCTTAACTAACATTAGACAAAAATCCTAAAAAATTATTGACAAAGAAAAATATTAATATTGTTGAAATAAAAATGATTGAAAACACGAACATCAATTGCAAATATTTAATTTTTTTTATCAAAAATAACCTCTCTATGAAAATCCTAACTCGTATTGAATGTGAAATAAAAATAATAATAGTAATAATAATAATAATGCAAATAAAAAAAGTATTTTCTAATCATATTATAAAAAAACTTAGTCAACGTCAACTAAAAACTAATTCTTGCAATGGTGGTCACAAATTTTTAATTAAAGTTGATTGAGAAATAATCTCAACCTACATTTTCCAGAAAATCACTGCAATTGATTTTGGTTAAAAAATCAGGACCTAACATCAATTGAAATTAACTTCACTTCATACAAACTGAAAAAAAAACGTGACTTCAATAAAACAAAAACACCATTAATGTTCCCATAAAAATATCTGACTATCATTGATTAAAAAATATGTTGAACCTAATATTATTAATAAATAAACACAGTTAATCGACTCCAGTACGAAGAAAACCTTTTTTTTTATATATTTCAATAATTTAATTACTTTTATAAAATTCTAAAATTTGAATATTTATATATAAATAATATATTTTGTCATAAAATATTTGAAATCTGTTATAAAAATAAATTATCTTCTTAACATTTCCATTGAAAGAGAGAATGAAGGATGAATCCCTAAACCCTAATCAGGTTTACTTCCTAAAAAAAGTGAATAATCTAAACAATCTACTGGTTGATTAAGGTGGTTGGAATGTCCAAAATAAATTGATAGGATTTGTTTTTGTACTTATTGAAATGTGTATTATTTGAATATTGTGTTATTATATATATATAAATAATATTTGTGTCCTTGGTGACAGTTAAACAAGGTGTTACTGTAGTGTAGAAAACTAAAAGAGGAAGATAATCCTAATAAAGGAAAGACATGCCATGAAATGTGAAACACAATGCCACATGCCTTGTCTTGAGCATCCATTCTTTGTACTTCACTTTCCTGACTAAAAAAGCTGAAAGCAACCAACAGCCTGTCCTTATTATATCTCCTTTCTTTCCTTTCTTTCTCAAGCTTAAAATGCCCCAAAGAGGCCCCATTTTTGGAAAATTGCTTTTTTTAAATTGTTAAAATATTCACTTTTACCTGTTCAACACAGCACATCATCCATACCCTTTTTGGCTTTCATTCTTCTTCTTCTCTCCCAACTCCCCTAGTATCAACTTCAACACATTATCCACACTTCTCTCTGCACAAATCCACACTTTCACCTTCTTAAGGTATGCTATCTGCCCTTCCTTCTCTAAATACACCAATTCCTCACCCTTTCTCTCTCTTTTACTATTATTACTTTTAAAACACATCAAAGAAGAGAAACAAATTGGGTTCCTTAATTTAACTGTTCACTGCAGGTTTTGCTGCTGAAGGGAACAAGTAAGTATCCTTCACCTAATTAATGTTCTCTACAGACACTCTTTTAGTTCCTTTTTGACATCTTTTTGCTTTATTATATATCATGTAGGTGACTTTGTGAATTGTAACTCCGATTTCCTTGGAACTCTTTCAGCTTGCTAGTGTTGTTGGTTATTGTTACGTGTGTTCACCACTCTCTGCTGCAGGTTTCTTCTCTCTCTCCTTTTTGCTAAATACGGACAAACAAATGTGCAATATAGTTGCATATAAGGAGCCTATTTTATGGTTGTCTTTTTTTATTTTTTTAATAAATTTCCCCTCTATCAGTTTCCACTTTAAAAATCTCGTTGAATAGAATTTCGGTTGTTGCACATTAATCAGTTAGAGATACACTTTCATGAAGTTTGGTTCACCTTCTTTTTTATGAGGGTCTAGTCCAATTAATGTTTCCTCCCTGCCTAACTTTCTCTTTTCAATTTTCATGCAATTGAAAGCATCTTGGTGTGGTATACAGAAAGGGGAGCAAAAGAAAGACAAGAGGGGCTGAAAAAGTGGAAGTGTTTTTGGTATGGACTGGAATCTGAAAGCACCTTCTTGGGATTTGAGTGAAGTGGATCAGGCAAACTTACCCAACATGGAAACAATGGAAGGCTCAAGCAGATATGGAATGTTTAGAAGTAAGGGGGAATTTTCAGTTGACTTGAAGCTTGGGCAGGTGGGGAATTCTGGCATAGAATCAGTGTTGACCAAGAACAAAGATGCTGTAGGAGTCTCCAAGATCACATCCTCATCTTCTGGGTCATCTAAGAGAGCTCGTGCCCTTGGCAACGGGACACAAACAGTGTCATGCCTTGTAGATGGGTGCAACTCTGACCTCAGTAACTGCAGGGACTATCACAGGCGCCACAAGGTCTGCGAAGTCCATTCCAAAACTGCACAGGTCACAATTGGGGGCCAGAAACAAAGGTTCTGCCAGCAGTGCAGCAGGTGCATGTTTCATATGTGTATATGTACATGTCTGTGTGTATGTCATGACTTTTGCTTCAAATTTCTCATGATTTTCCATCTCACTTAATGTTGCTTCTTTTCTTTATTTGAATTGCCTTGGTAACCAAAGTAAAGTGGGTTCAAAACCTCAAGATTCATTCAGTATACTAAAATACTTGTATATTACTCACAGTAGTTTTTACCAACAAAATCTTTACTATAGGTAATGAGATTCAAACCTTTCTTGTAAATATGAGTTGTATCTGTGGCAATTAAACCAACAAATACCAAATACATGGCTAATATTTTAATTTAGCGTTGATGAGGGAGAGGTAGAAGCAGAATCCTAACAAAAAAGGGAGTATGGTTATATTGAAGATGGTTATGTTGTGCATAAAAGAGTTGTGAATAGTTAATTAGATTTACAGTAAGTGTGATGCTAATTTAGGAGACCAGGGTGTGTGATGTCATTGAAGTCATGTAGGTTTAATTGTACTTGATGGGATGATGCATTGATAAGCCCCCATATTGTGCAATGGTGAGGGGTGTATTATTGTGGTGATAAAAGGTGGATTAGGTGTGTTTTGAAGAGTATTATGATGTGCATTTTGATGGCATAGTTGAGAAGTTGACATGACATGCTACCAGAATGGAGTTGTTTGAATGATGAACTTGTGTAGGTTCCATTCACTGGAGGAATTTGATGAGGGGAAAAGGAGCTGCAGGAAGCGGTTAGATGGGCACAACCGACGGAGAAGAAAGCCCCAACCAGAACCTCTTACGCGGTCTGGTAGTTTTTTGTCGAATTACCAAGGTTAGCTTCCACTTCTACCTACATTATCTGAGTGGACCCATGTGTGCCTAGATTTGGAGCAGACATTTGCTGAGGATCCCCACGTAGGTACACAAATCTTAAGAGTAACAAATAACACACTTACACAATACCCTCATTTCCTCCATTCATCTCCACCCAAATCACTACAACAACGTGTCACCACACACACAACACAAAACCCTTTGCTTTTCTCATACACACACACCCCATCCCTGTACACTCTTATCTCTATTAAGTATCTGTCCACTTTGCTTAAAAATCTTCTTCTGCCACACCACCAGTTTTTCTTACACGGTTTCGACATTTCTCGACAAAACACACACACTCATCCATCAATTATTGGTTAGGCACCACTACCTTTGGCTAACACTCCCCATACACACCCAAATTCTGTACCCATCATGAATAGTACAAACTTAAATTATCATTTTTTCATCACCCCAAATATAGGACCACTTTGGTTAACTTGTTACTGAAATAAGTAATTATTAAAAAAAATCACTTTTTTTTTTATTACATTAAAAAAACAAAGTTACCCATTGTGAAGCAGGTACCCAGTTGCTACCTTTCTCAAGTTCACATGTATACCCATCCACCACTGTGATGAATCCAACATGGGGTGGAATTGTTGCTTCTGGTGATGGTAGGCTTCATGGGCACAACCAACAGCACCACAACCAGGGTGAGCTTTTTCTTGGATCTTCTCCAACCGGTTATAAAGAAGGGAAGCAATTGGCCTTCATGCAAGCTGACCACACCCTCAACAACCAAAGCCCACATCTCCCAGGTGGGTCCGTGGGCCAGGCCCAGATGTTTCTGAGGACCGGCCCGTATTCCGAAAGCGGTGGGCTTAGGTGCAAAATGTTGTGCGATAACCTTACAGGCTCGGTCCACGACTCCTCTCGTGCTCTCTCTCTTCTGTCATCACCACAGCCGCACAGTCCTGGAAATGGGTTGAGCCCAATGGTGAACCCGCATTCGATGCAGCCATTGGGCCTGAGCCTGCATGATCATAACAGCTTGGAGGCCGTGGATCCGGTTTTGGGCCTGAATGGGAGTGACCACCATTCTTCGTCGATGTATAACATAGTTCTAATGGATCCCAGGGGAACGAAGCCCCCTCCACTGTTTCCCTTTCAATGGGAATAGAATCTAATTCACCACTCTTTTACTTTCAAGGATTCTTTCTCTCGCACTATTTTAATTCTGAATTTATCTTTCACCAACCCATGAACTATCTCCTATCAAGTTATCAAATTTTTCATCTCTTCAGAGTTATCACTTTCATTCAAAACTACCTCGTGCAAATTATTTTTCTTAACATTAAATTACTAACTTATTTTCATTCGGTCATATTTCATAAGCTCATTTCCAAATTCATCATTCATCATATTCTTGTGTGTGACCAAGTTACATACTTATTACACATGATTGTTTGAAACTTATTTGACTTGAAAACAAGTTATGAAATCAACTAAAACTAAATTTAGATTTATATGCTGGCATTTGGATAAAGTTTTCATTAAAAACTTACAAGAGAATAATAATTAAAAAAAGCCAAAATCGGGTTTCTTTTGTTGTTTAAAATGATCTGATACATTAAACTTTCATTAAAACTCAATCTTACAAGGTTAAACTGTTATCTGCATGCATCTTAGTTCTGAATGTAAAAGATAAAAGGTTGGTTTATGGTTAGCAGGAACTGATATTGGCACGACTCAATCAAAGCAAAGGACCCAGTCATTAGGAGATTTGATTTGATTGAATTGTCCCAACATCCCCACCTTAAAATTTACAATAAACCTTAGCAATATCTACCTCTGTGTATGAAGAACATTTGCAAGAATACAGACTTCAGTTTTGAGCCATGTCCTTCTCCAACAACAAACCATTGAAAGAAGCCTCTGACGTTGTAGAAGAATATCCATTGATATGGCCTTTGTAGTTGCTTTCCAAGAACAAAACCTGTTGGATTATATAGGGGAAATCTTGGTTGAGAGGTCAATATCTATAAATTATTATATAAATTTCTCATCAATCCAATACTTGCATGAGGCTAGAATATTTTTTCATATTATAGCTTTTTCATGTCCTTGGAGATAAAAATTAATCTCCCGGTTGTTGATGAACAAGTTTTCATAAATAATAAAAAAATATTTTTTTAGACCAACTAATAAGTTATACATTGCGATTGATGATTTTGTGAAATCCATAAAAAAAGGAGTTTTCCTTCCTTGCTGGTTTTCTAATTAAAGATGATTTAAATAATGCTTCCACATATGTGCCAACTAATTCCCATTATTCAAATTTATCTTTTCTTCACCCTCCTCCAAGAGGAAAAGGAACAATAATTATTCCAGATTTTTAATGATAGTTTTATTTAATTCAAGTTAGGGTGTGTGTCGTTTTAATTATTATATTTTTATTTTTGAAGTAAAACTTCATCTTCATTTATATAAATTTTTTTTTATCTCATTTTCATCTCCGTTGAGAATTAGTATACCAATATTCCAGTATGCACTCACCTTTTTACTCTCTTTTTTATACTAATAAAGATTATAACACAATTTGAATGAATTTAAGAATTCATATTTTATTTTTGAGCTTAAATCTATGTTGCATGTTAATGAAAAATGAAAAATATATTTATGACAATAATATATTACACAAAATAGAGCATCGTATGACAATAAATTATTATATCACAACTGGGACGATAAAATTATACTTACGAAAAATGGTTAGGAAAAAAATTAAGTTATCACACTTTTCAAATACAAGTAAGACACAATGAAAACGACAATAATTAAATCAATAAATAAAAACAATTTCAAGGTAGTTTGTATAGAAGCATAAATCATTCGATTTTATTGCATTATAAACCGAGAGTTTCATATTCTTACATGTAAAAAAGAAAAAAAAATATTTATTTAAAGAGAACAAATAAGATAAACTTATACTCGTATTAATACTATGAAAATTCTATGCTAAAATTGGGACAAAGTTCAACAATTTCATGAGAAACTAATTTATTTGCCATCTTATCAAACATGCTGGTTTTTAAAAAACTGAACTCATCCTTATCTCACCTTGGTTTTACAGTTCAAGTGGCCATTTTTTTTTTTTAACTTTAATATATCATTTACACAACTTTAGGTCGGCCCTCATTCCCTCATTAATTAGGAAATCTTCAGTTCACATGAAAGTGGAGTTAAACATTTTAATCCCAAAAGTGTTCCACTGCTGCAAATGAAATTTTTAATTTTAGCTTTGAAAGTATGAATAGGAGGGTTCCTCCCACATTTTTTTCTTCTTTTTATAAATGTAATTTTTTTATTAATAATAAAAAATAAATAAATATGAACCATTTTAAGAGTGATTCAACCCTTATACATGAATTCAACCATAACCTTCTTCACAGACTTACTCCAAAGTCTACCTGTACAAAACTCTCATACCTAACCCAGAGAAAGACGTATGAGACAAACAGTCATACAACTTAAATGAATACGTCATGAGATCATCCTCATACAAACCAACGGATTTATGCACCAATCAAAAAAGAAAAAATGTAAACTAATAATATTCATTATTATTGAAATCACACATTAACTAGAGATCAAGACATTTTATATAAACCTCACCGATTTTATAAAGTTGTAAAATTGGTGAAGTTTTACATCCATTTATAAGGTTGGGTTAGTTTAAAGTTCACTTTTATAAAGTTAAATTAAATTTAAAGTGTTAATTAAGACATTTCATAATATATAAGTGTATGTAAACCTTAAACCGATTTTATAAGATTGAAATAAATTTAAAGTTTCGTTATTAATAATTATCCAACTAAGTCAACAACAATAAAAGAAACAAAGAAATTGCATTAGACGGGAGCTAGTAGCATCTAAAGTAATGCAATAAAATGAAGATTTTGGTCAGAAATGATGTAATGATGTTGGTGGAGTGAATACAAAGGGCATCTCAACGGCTTCAACTATGTGAGAAAGATAAACTCACTAAAATGTGTTTGACAACAAATCACGCAATAAGAATTAAGCTAACTTTAAAGAATCTCTGACCATCAAAGTGGGGTGCCTTCTTCAGTTTTGCTTGCCCTTTGGCTCGACGGCACCACCCCTGATTCTGGGGTCTACACTCACATTTTAGTATCTCCATTTTCACAACATTGCGCTCTTTGTACGGTTTATTCTTTTATATTATCCCATTTTTTCCCCTAATAATAATAATAACTTGGATTCGAGCTACCTTTTTTAGTGCTTCAATTTTAATTATTCACATATTGGAAGTGGTTGTTGACACTGGTGTAAATATAAGTGTAATGCATGCATCAAAGTCTTCGTTTCATTAAAATAAACCGTTGAAATCTAGAATAGAGGGATTTGTCACAAGTTTCAATTATAGATCGTATATTGTGACCGTAAATTTCCTTATCATCCATTTATCATTTGAATTCTCAAAATGACGTTCAGAAAAGTTACTATAAAAAATAAGTTTGAAAAATGATTAAGAGAATTATAAGGAAAAGTTGGACATGTAAGAAGAAGAACGATAAGTTATTGGCCCGAGTAGTGCTAATACTATACTCGATTCTTTTATTCAAAGTATTAAATCCAAATTTTATGAATTAAAAACCTGTGTTTGAAAGTGATATAGTTAGGAGGGAAGAATTCACTACGTAAATATTGAATATTTGCTTCGAGCCATTTAGAAAGTCAAAGTAACATTTTTTATATCTAAGTTGGACATTTAAAACTGGTAAAATCCATTTAAGAATTGTTCAAATTAGATAAAAATAGGTGAGAAGCATTAAAATTTGATTAAAAAAATGTCCTATTGAGAGAAAGTAGAACTTGATGCTTCAAGATTTTGTATTTCAATCTTGTAAATAATAAAAAAAGTATCTGGAAGATAATACTTGACCAAAAGGGTACAATCAAATCTCAGTATGAAGGATTAATTATCATCAAAATTGATAAATATTCCACATCAATAACATTATGACCCAAAAAAATATTAAAAAGAATACAAGTATAAATGTTTTTTCAATTAACATTTGTTGGTAATAAGTCATAATTTAATCATTTATAATCCTGATTACTATAATTTATACAATTTTTTATTTTTATTTACAAGTAAACTTTTTTGTTGTTAATAGTCATTATAGTATTTTATTTAAATTTATATACATGGAACATTTTACTTAAACTTTTATGTTTACTTTGACAGTTAAAAACATAAATTATGCCCATTTTAGCTTTTGGAGTCAAAAAAATAATGATATTATATTAATTTAATATTATGCTATATATTATTATTCTTATTATCATTTTATTGATTCATTAATGTCAAGTCGATTTCAATCTCAATTGAACCATTAAACCTCAATCTAATGTTTCTAATTCAATGCTTAGTTTTAAAACATTGATAAAGCCAACTTACATCTATAAGTACCTCTTCTGCAGTCTGAATGGAGATACACGGCCAAAAGGTCAGCATGCATCAAGTATCAACCATGGATGTGCTGCAATTTGAATTACCTCTCATTCTTAGCACACAAGATATAGAGCATCTTGATACATTACAGTGAGACAAGTATTTCAGGGCTATACTTCAATATAACCATGGGGAAAGTGTTGAAATAACATCGTCAAGGGAGAACTATCCATACCTTTCCTACGGAAACTTCAAAACACAACTCAAATGAAATCTTGCGTCTCATTAGCACATGCCTACAAATAATGGGGCAGACAGAGAAAGCGATGGAACCCCGATTGTTTAACCACACAGTACCGGTTGAAAGGACACTTACCAAGTGGACATAGAGGCATTTAGGATTAATATTTGTTTGCAAAAAATGGATAAAAAGGGAGAAACAATGAACCTGTCCATTTAAGAGTAAAATACTAATGGCCAAAGCCCAGATGATGCATTCTCATCTCTGAACATATCACTCCAGTCAATTATATAGAACATGATGTTTTAAGCTAATAATTTCAGCAACGAATACAAAGCTTGCTCTTTGTTTTGATTCTTATTTCCTTACAAGCAAAACTCCAGCTCACAGATACATAGAAGAATAACAAAAAAAGAGCATCAAACAGAAATACCCAAGGACTTCTTAAACTTCTCAACCTCCAAATATACGGTGGAGTAAGGAAGGAACTCTGAGTAATGGTCTCTGCTCAGATCATTTATAGCAACTGCAAGTTTAGGGATTTCTAAGATTTCCTCATGGGTCAAAGTCCTCACAAACCTGGCTGGATTTCCTGCCCAAAGTTCACCGGTCGGAATTCGCCTTCCTGGTGGAACTACTGACCCAGCTTCAAGAATTGACTGTGTCTCCACCAATGAACCTTCCATTAGGATGGAGTGCTGCCCAATAATGCACTCTGGCTCAATAGTACATGACCTCAAAAGACTGTATGCCCCAATTGTCACGTACCTCTCTATTGAAGTGTCAGCCGGAAGGCCTGTTTCACAGAAGAAAGCATAAACAATGAATGAGCAACACATTCATAAACTATAATTGAGTCTGTACCATATGAATTTTCAAGGATCTCAAATCCATTTGGAAACTGCAATGTTATTCAACTCCACTTGACAATAGACAATTCCAAAGTATGCTGATAACTAACTCCAGTTAACAGTAAACAGCTTAACAATGAATATATCATTCTGATTTTATTTTCAAGTAGTGATATAAATTAATTACTTATCAAAATATCATTGGTTAACTCAAATGTTATTATTATTATTATATTATTATAAAAGGGTTGTCAAATGGTTCTCTATATAGAAAGAAGGAGTAGTCCAACAATTATTTTTCATTTTTTGAAACAAGGATCAAGACTAATTTTCCTGAAGAAACTCAGCTGACAATGGTTGGAAGGGAAATTGGAAGTGTCGGAAAGGACCATCACATACACGTACAACATACCTACAATAGTGGTAACATAAATTATTTCATTAGTATGTTAGGATGGGCCTACAGGGGTCCAAAGGAATAAAAAGTAAATGTATTCAAGATTTTGTAAGGTGGTATTAGAATACTTGAACAATATTTAGTTTACATTTAAGTTTTCCTAAAGGCGGATAACGACACTTAGAGGATCATTATTCAACTGTTGGCATGTTTTAGGTTACATAATTGTAAGTGCAATCTTCATTACCTATTATAAATGAATGAAGAAAGGTGAATGCTTAATTTATTATCTATAGCTTTAAAGGTGGTCTTCTAAGTATTTTATAGTATGTATCAGTGTAGGACACAACCCTCAAGGTGCCCTCTTGCCAGACTCAAAATAACAACTTAAGTGATCAGATGTATCTTTGCTTCAAACAAATTTATATTTCTCAAACTCAAAAACACATGCACAAGTATGGTTCATCTCTTTGTAGCATACCACCCAAGTCACCTAAAGATCGAGGCCCTAGCATAGAGAGTAGTCGGATCAAACAAGCATCTGCGTCAAACTCAACTTCCACTCCATCCCCACTCTCCAAATATTTAAGTAATTATTCTGGCTCAATGTAAGAAAAAGATAGATATTACAATCTTCAATAATATTAGAAAATCCTATTGTCTCTACAGGACAGAAAACAAATCTTGCTCTCAACAATTAAGGAAACTCATTCATACAAGCAGATGTCAACTGGTAAGGAAAGGACTTAAGGCCAAGCAACAAAACTGCTATTCGGTACAACACTGTGGCACAAATATATCACATGAAACAAATGCCATCATTTCACCCAAAGTTTGGTTCCTATAAAGTGAATAAAGATAAAATAAGAATTTTTCCTTCAAAAATGCTATTTGGTACAACATTGTTGCACGAAAATTTTACATGGAAAAAGCTGCGTCATTTAAACCAAAGGTTCTTAAATTTGGCTCCAATAAAGTGAATAACGATGAAATAAGTAATCTCCTGTTGATATTTCAACACATTTATAATTTGTTAAGCGTGTGGTATTGACGGTTGATTTTCTAAGCCATGATTGAGATTACCTATTTTATCCTCAAAAGTGAAATGTATAGTGTAGACAAGTAGGATCCAAGTATCTTGTTTTTTTATTCTTTAAATTTGGTCCGGTTTAGATAAGCTTCTTTATCAGCACTTACAGGGAAAAAAGATAAAGTAAAATGAATTGAACATCTCGCATGAGCAACAATAAAAACTTGGGAAATTATATGCTCTGAAAACCACAGTGTGTACATTGATTGTTAATTTTAGCTTATGAGAAAAGTCCAATTCATATTTTTTCACATTTTCATTGCTTAGGTAGAAATTTATCCAAACACGGTCTTACTAGTTATCCAATGAAATACAAAGAAACACCTATATCCGTATAGAATTCATACTAACAAGCATAGCTCTATTTCATTATGCGTGGGCAGAAAAGGTTGAGTGGGCGTAGAGAATACCAAACTTTGATGTTAGAACTTATCTTTACTCTCTTTTGGGCAACAGTTTGATGTTAGAACTTAGAAGCCAGTTATGTACCGAACTTCAAGGTACTTCGAAGAAGCTGATTGATTTTCAAATGAATCAGGGCCAACAATTACCATTATCTTCCATAAATGAATTCTGACAATAGAAGTGTTAATACCATGAAACACACGAGGAAGGAACACCAGTTATATTCATAACTCAACATGCTTAAATTAAATCACACGGAAGCAAGAATTTCATAACTACTAGTATCAAAAGAACAAATCCACAATTCACATTTCCAATTCCAATGTAGAGAAACGCAAAGGGAACGAATGTGTTGGAATGGGAACCTAACCTGTTGGAGAAGACCATGCGGCGTGAATTACGGAGCGCTCCTGAACGTTGGAGGAGAATCCGATGCTGATCTTGTTGAGATCGCCGCGGAGAACGCAACCAGGCCAAACTGAGGCTCCGTCCCACACGGTGACTTGGCCGGCGAGGACCACGTTGGGTGCCACGTAAGCATCCACTGCCACTTTCGGTAGCCACTGACCCAACGGGATTATCTTCCTCTGCCCTCGGTAGTCCCACTTCACACGATCCGGCGACGGAGTAATCGATTTCGCCGCCTCCGTCGCGAAACCGCGTTCCGCGGCCAGTAGCTGAGGCTGAGGCTGAGGCTGCGGTTGCGCATGCCTTGCGAGCGAGTGTGCGCTTCGTAGGGCTCGCTTGGAGAAGCGTGCTAGATTCGCCATGAGAGAGACAGACAGAGAAAGTGAAACCGGAAAATAAGAGTGAGGGTGAGAAAGAGAGGATGCAAGGAAGGGGGAATGAGGTTGTGGGCTACAGACAGAAATCGGGTATTTCGAGCTCCATTCTTGGCCCAGAATGATAAAGGAAAATGGGCCCGTTGGGTTTTTATTCTTTTGAAATTGACAATTGCTTCCTGCACCCAATCAATTTTAACTCACACTCAACGAAAATTTTAAAACCCCATTCAGCCATTTTCACACATTTTTTTACGGATTTCAATATCTGGAAGTAATTTTTATACATTCTGGATTTCAAATCCGAAAGGTCATTTTCATATTTCATTTAAACTTCTGGATGGTCATATCTGAAAGTGAATAATGAGTTCTGGATTTTCATATCCGGAATTGTGTGTTGTAAATGGTGCAGAGGATTGAAATCCAAAACTCATTTATGTTTGCTTACGGATTTTGACATCGAAAAAGTCATTTATGTTATCCAAATAAGCTTCTGAATGATAAAATCCATAAATAACATATTAGTTTTAGATTTGTATATATGAAACTTTGTAATTTGACTTATGGATATAAATATCCGAATGGCAAAATTTTAAAATCATTAAGGACAAAATTGACATTTCACGTGAGTGTGTTCGGTGTATAGTGTAGGGAGAATCAACCTTTTTGAAATTTTGTGATGCTCAAATACACTTCAAAACTTAAAAAAAAAAAAAAACAAAAAAAAACATACATTAACACTAATTAATTTTGAGTTTATATATTATAAAAGTAAACAGATACAACCGTATAAGTTATTTTAATCATCGTCAAAAATAAATTTTTCCATTTTTGTTATGATAAATATATAAAATGATGATTGTGGCGTATCTTTAGTATATGTTAAAGAAACAAATACATTTCATAAAATTCTCTACATTCACTTTTAATTTAAAATACCAAATTATTATCCCAAATTAATGATTTAATTATAGAAAATATAATGTTTAAGGAGATTAGTCTCCTACATAATTACAATTATAATGTGTCCTTTGTTTTTTTAGAATGTTATATATATATATATATATATATATATATAATAATAATAACCTTGTGCAAAAAATATTCACTTAAATTTAAAGGAATGTATAGCAATTGATCTTCGTATTTTTTTTTATATTGTTTTCTTATTATAAATATTTCATGAGCATATGTTATTAACTTTGTCATTATTTTATCACGGTGTTTAGATAATAGTATTCAACTATCACAATTAACTCGCTCCTTATTTAATGTATTTATTGAAAATCTAAAAATATTTTAATAAATATAAAAGATTATGTATATATATCTTCTGATTTTCTTAAATTATGTGTAGAAATCTTAGACTGGTAGGAACATCATCACTCTTCTGACTGAGTAGTATTAAAAACCGAGTAAATGCCTAGTAATAATTTTAGCACTTTCAAACATCAAATTGTTGTAACTTTGATTGCAGATTGGGCCACAATATTCAAGAATGCTAACTTTAAGGACTCCTACAAGTGGAGTTAACAGTGTTTGATGTTATCCTGATTTTGATATTTTAAAATATATTCAAAACTTTTATAATATATCAAAATTAATTTAAAAAATGCAGTGAAAAAAATCCTAACGAACGACGTGGATACTCTGCATGTGCACCTCAACGGGCAAGCCTGAAAGCGCGTTCCGCGTTTGCCTAAATTTTTTAATTATATTTATTAATCGATTCATCCTCCAGAAAAAAATACTACTATTAGTACCACAGTTAACGGTAGTGTTTAATAAAAAAGTCAGAAATTGAAAAAAGCGGTTACTGGAAAAGGAAGAGAAGAAGAGGAAGACAAACGGCGTGACTTTCACTTTACATGTTTGCCTTTTTCCTTGAATGGACAACTTGCAAAGGCGATCCACACAGCAGCCGAAACGGTGACGTTTGAAATAACTTTGAACAAACCCAAAACAAAACCCACCGACTCAGCGTGATCATGATTCGTATCTTGATAAAAACAACATCATCCTTATCCACACACACGTACAGTAACAGATCAGAAGTGATACACTAGAAACTTACAAGGAAATGTAAAAGTAAAAGGCGAGGACAGATAAGGAGATTGAGATTCGGATCCGTTGAGTTAGCCGGTGTAGATGTGAACGCCGATGGCAATGAGGAAGATGGTGATGAGACCGAAGTAGATGACGGCGTGAACCAAAATGGAGGCTCCACTGGTTTGCATGTTGCCAAACTCCGCGATTCTTCCCCTGGATGGTATCTGGAAGAGAAGGCCCGGGCTTAAGAGCACGAACAGCACCACTGCGATGATCACCGGGCCCCAATCAGCCATTTTCACCTCTTGATTCTACTGTGGATTGGTTGGAAGAAGAAGTGTTTGGGAGTGGAAGATACGTCTCTCTCTACCTTTGATTTCAGGTTTGGGGGTTTTAGCTGTGGGAGGAGACACAAGTAGACAAAACTCAAACTCACATCACGTTCCTCTGTCACTCACTATCTTATAACTCATTTCAACGGCTCTGATTCAAATCCCCATTTATTTTAACAATTTTCATCTTAATAATCTAAAAAAACCATATACTCACTTATTACATCATCTACTTATAATTATATATAACTTGACGATAATATCTTGAAATCTTTAGTGTATCATTTCCGTGAAAAAAAATAGTTTTAAAATAATTGTTATTGGACCATTTTTTTCATAATTTTTCTTTTAATAGAAATAAATTGAATTTGACTTTTTTTTTAATGTAGACTATAAAACATTAAATGCGTTCAATTTTTTTATTAACTTTTAAAAACCAATAACTACTTTTACAGCTTTTGTCAGATAGACATTGACGCGTAGTCACATTTTTTAACTTTGAAAGCTTTTTTTCTCAGGTAAATCGTAATAACTTGTTAAGGTTTCTAATATTTTAATAATTAATTAATTTTAATCATTAGTTAGATCTAAAAAAATAGTAGAGAGAGTTGGTAAATATACAAACTGCGACATGAATATAAATAAACTGGGTCAATTTAGTCTTATCCTTTATTAGGCAAATTCTTCCTCCACCATATTAATGTGAATTTGCAAATTTTATTATTTAAATTTCAGATTTTCAAATCTGAAATAGAAGATAATTTTAAATTTTTTGAAAGATTATAAAGTACGGATTTAAATTGGTACGGTAGGAGGAAATTGCCCCTTTATTCTCTTGTGGGTTATGGATTGATTGGCTCTTTTGTTTTTCTAAGTTAGGAGGAACAAATTTGGACCCTACTGAAGAACACGGGCTTGGGTTTCAAAAATTGCCAATTGCATGTTTGTTATATACGTTTCCTAAAAAAAAACCTGCAATCTTTACCAAATTACACTCCTATTTTTATTATTAGCTAAAATTTTCCTGTAATTATAAAATTATGTTATGACTGTTAAATAACTCAAAATAAAAAAGTATAAATTTTTCCTTTCTCAACAAATTATACATAATAAAAAGAAAATGTTTTTAAGAGTGTTGTATTAGCATTATCTCCGAAACAGATGTGCGGGGGCGAAGAAATCATTTCACCGGCACTGTTGTGAGTACTAAAAAAAAAAAGTGTTAAGTGATTATAACTATGGTATATTTTCAAATGCATCTACTGTATAAAGAATTTACACATTCAATCACACCAAACTATTATGCATATTGAAAATTTGATAATTTTTGTAATAACTGTTTAATAATTATGTTAACAATACCCTTTTTTTATTAATTAACGGTCACAGTAACAATGCATATCCATTAAACTTAATATAATTTTATTCAAAATTAATTTGCCAGCTATATTGCTTTCATCATTAACTTAAGAAATAATTGTATTAAAATGTAAACGCATAAACCCATGCTTGAAGAGACAGTGATCAACAGCTGAAGCATATCCACCACACTCAGGTTTGTTCCAACAGTTTTTTCATTGTTTTAATGTCCAAAAAAACCAGACACGTTTGCATCAACCTTGGCAGATTTTTTTGGGTACAGTATCTGCAGGTTCCATTATTGTGCTTATTTTGATAGGTAAACCTTTCAAATAGTTGAAGAGGTTACAGCATGAAATAGCTGCACCAACGGCTAAAAATTGTTTGAAGTTTTCAGGCGAATGATTATAACTCCGACTTCCTCGATATACATACACACTAAATATCTTGTCCCTTAATATTTACGAAACTTCTATGAATCATATAAACACTATAAAAAAATATTGACGTAAGCCACTATTTGGAGCAAGCCTTAAAATAATATCAGTAACTAAATTTTAATGTATGACAGTTATTTTTTTATTTAATGAATAATTGTATTTCACTAGTTTAAAATGTTTATTTATCCTATAAAATATTTTGGTTGATATCTTCATTGTTTTTCCGTATATTATGTTACATTTAATATATATATATAATAATAATAATAATAATAATAAATAATAGTGTAAGGAAAATATTCACATGTACTTATCTTTATGAAGATCAATAAAATGAACGTTACTTGATTCTAAAGATAACAATATATCTTTATAAACAACATTTTTTATAAAATTTTCATCTTCTTCTTCAAGAAGTCATTCTTTAATAAGAATTTTTGTTGAACCTTGAGAAACGTGTCGTGAAAGATAAAATTTAACATTAAGTAATATATAAAAAGTGTAACAAAGAAGTTGGCTAAAATGAAGAAGAGAATAGGCATACCTAAGAAGAATGAAAGAGTTTTTTTTATTGAAAACATGAAACTTTCTTCTTCTTTTACTTCTTTATGCATTATTACACACATTTACACACTTTTGAAGAAAAGGGTTCACTTCTTATATACAACGAGAATTGAAAAAGTTACCTTTTAATGACTTTGCGGAGAGAGGTTATTGGTAATTGGTTTTGAAGAAGAAAAATGAGGTTTGAAGGGAAATTGTTCCGTCCGGTTGACCTGTGACGTCTTTGTGCGCGACCTCAACCGTCAACTAGGGACTCCTTCCCACTGGTTACCTGTGGATTCCTGCAAAAAGAGGACAAAAGGGCGCCCTAGCGGTCGTTTGCACTCCGACGCTCAAGTCAGCCAGCAAGAAACACCAAAACTGTGCACC
>Ga0123342_1003382_pt1 | contig 25626 bp, 18 predicted proteins | sample Turbeawhitnodule_FD_89960 | JGI IMG/M metagenome (GOLD analysis project Ga0123342, IMG submission 89960) | Root nodule microbial communities of legume samples collected from Mexico - Turtle bean Mexico white nodule | ecosystem: Host-associated > Plants > Roots > Nodule | place: Mexico: Nepantla...
CTGTAATCTTTAATAGATTCAGCACCCTGAATCTTAGGAATAAGAGATACCACATTACTGTTCATTCCAGGGAGAACCCAGTTTTGTTTAAAAAACTGTTGGACTGCATTACAAACATCTGTCTCAATAATATCCCAACAAGAATGATAAAAAACACCACCAAAGCCATCAGGACCTGGAACACCTTTTTACATTTTAAAGTCTTCAATTATGTTAAATTCAATACTGTCTTCTTGTTGTATATGCCCTTTTTTCTTATACTTTTATGTTTTGTATTATTATTTATAGGCCCTTATTGCAAGTTCTGTATCCAAACATGAATACAAAGTTGTGAAGGAGATTACTAGTTTTGTATTAAGGGTAAGCGTTAATTATTTTTTACCCATTGAGTTTTGAGCCGTTAATGCCTTTCATTCATTACTTGTTTTCAGATTTTTGTTGAGCTATAGTTGTTTAACTATGTCATACAAGGAGGTTTTATGAATTATCTGAGAACCTGTTATGACTTTCCAGATTGGACTGGTAATGGGTATTTGCTTGACTGCAATTCTGGGTGCATCGTTTGGTTCTCTAGCTACCATTTTTACTCAGGACTCTGAAGTCTTGCAGGTGGTCAGATCATTAGTGTTGGTAAGTATGTTGCTGCTGATTGATTTGTCAGTATTTGTTTGCATTTGTCTGTGTCTGCCTAGTAATTCCACTGTTATCTATGATTGTTGCTAGTTTGTCAGTGTTTCTCAACCATTTAATGCACTGGCATATATTTTTGACGGTCTCCATTATGGTGTTTCTGATTTCCGATATGCTGCTTTCTCCATGGTAAGTCTGAATTTGTTATGATGTATCTTTTGTGGTACATATGCTTCTTGTGGTTAACCTTTTGGTAATTGCTTCGTAGATGTTTGTGGGAGCAGTCTCTTCTGCATTTTTGTTGTTTGCACCTCCACTTTTTGGCCTCCAGGGCGTATGGATGGGCTTAGTTCTCTTCATGGCTCTTCGTGCAGTAGCTGGCGCTGTCAGGTAAAATGGCACATTAATCTGTATGTGTATGTTGGGAAAAAATGTTGCATAATGTTTCTATCTTGTTAAAATAAAAATAGTTTGCTCACTCTTTGTAGATGTCTAGATGGCTACTTTAATTTTCACAGTACTATGTATCCTTCTTTGATTATAATATTTTCCAATAAATCTTGGGCTAACGATAACAACCCATGGATCTAATGGTATATATATGAAAGAAGTATGCATGATTGAGCATACTATACTATTATAGTTTCATTGTGGAATATAAGTGGCGTGGCTTTAATATCATTAGTTAAATTGCTGTTTGAAAATCAGTGTCTAAAGTTCACATTTTTACATGGCTTATTCTATCTTCAGGTGAAATTCTAAAGTGTTTGCTGACAGTATGAAATAGAGTAATTGAGTGTATCAACCTGTCCTTTCAGTCGATTTACTGATGCTATGTAGTGTGGCTCTTCTATTGAATTGTCTGGTTGTGCTTTCAAATTTTTTTCCTTTTTGGTTGAATCGTTTGTGCTTTTGTACATTTTCAGATGTCTCTCAAAGAATGGTCCTTGGTGGTTTCTACACAAGGATTTGCAAATTGTAGAGGTTAGTGTCTATTTCTACAATTCCCAACATGTATTTTCTTTTTGATCGAGTGAAATATAGTTAAAATCATTGCAGGGGTTTATTTTTTCTGTAATTATGAAAATAATATTGTTTTTATTTGTACCTTTTCGGCCTTGGTTTTGTTTATCTCTTGAATTTGTTTTCCTTGATGGAGTGTATTAAATGTTAGTGCAACAAGGTGTGAGCAAGCTAGTATTGTAAGTTGGGGACTACATCGTACCACAAGTTGTGCGGTTCAAGATTATTGGATCTAGCTTACAAAGTTATGAGAAGTTGCAGAGGTTGAAGGGTATACACACAGGGTTTAAGATGGTCGCATGAAATAGAAGTGTTTTAGGCAATAGGCTTGATTTGCGATTACAATGTGACCAGAAAATATTTTGGTGGTGGAAGTTGGGGATTTTAAGACCAATGGTGCTCTTTATTGCAATACTAATGAATACTCAAGAAAATAATATTATCAATAGTTAATTGAAAAAAATCTCCCTTTTCACTTTTTTTTAATTACATACCTTCTCTTTTCACTCATTTCATATTTAATTTCTACTCCATTTATTTCTTTTGTCTCTATCAAATAGAGAGCTTTAGTTGATCTTCATTTTAAATGTTTCAAGATGACTTTTGATCTGATTGAAAATGATTTTGACAGTAAATTGCAAAGTGTACGAGGATGTCGATATAGCCTATTGTTCCGTTTCATAATGTCACCGGAAAGAGCAAAAGATAATATTAGACAGCATGATCATGGCAGTAAGCCCATTTATGAAGAGTTAAATTTTGCTTCTTAGTGAGTTTATTGGTGAACTACAACTTTCTTCATAGCTTTACTCAGATATTGAGGAAAACAGATTGTAATTTATAAATTTGATCTTTTTAGATTAATATTTTGTGATATTTTTATCTTAACATTCTGGATGGATATTCATTCTACTTTATCTTAATATTGTAACTCATGTTTGCAGGTGGTCTCATAAGTCTGAAAATGGAGGATATGGATGACACACTGGATGTGACATTTTGAAGACGAATTTCTCCGTCGGTTATTATATTGAGATGTTAACATATAAAGGGATTTTCCGTTGTACCCGTGTAGAGAATAGGTAGTTTAAGAAGCACTATGTATGTTATCGCAATGAAATTAGTCATATATAGATATGAGAACTCTCTGTTGAGTACAGTTTTCGCAGTCATTGTTTACCGTGTAAAGGAAAATGGTTCAATTCAGTATTTTCCACTGCCAAACCCAAAAACGCATGCAAGGTACATCTTTATTTTTGTCAAATGTTATATAGATAAACAGATATCCCGGTTATAGCAAATGTTCTTATTTCGTTGTAAGCATAGTTGTCCGGACTAAGATCACCTGTATTAAATACCCAGTTTTATTCTCTTCACTTGACATTTGAGAGGATGACAAAGGACGAATTTCATTAGGTGGAATCAAAGTCATGATACTTTTGAGACTTGTCGCTTTGCAGTCAAATGCGATTCTTGAGTGTACTCTTGATTATTCACCGAATGTTAATCCAATATTCTTTCAGTTGGCTCACAAATTGGTCGGAAACAATAGACGGGAACAGTGAATGTGTTACAAAAAAATACACATATTTGGTTGATTGAGCAAACAACGTGACATGACAAGTATCCATATAAGGTGGGCTTCAAATTATTCTTCGAGTAACAGAGGGTGGGGGAAGTAAGTTAACCCTCAACCATGGTGAAAAACAGAAAAAGAAATTTAACTTTTATTACAGAAACCGGCTGAAGAGAGGAAGATGAAGGATGGGTGTGGTCTAGTTGAGGTTGGCGATGACAGCGTCAACAACCTGCTGCGTGGTGCTGACTCCACCAAGATCTTTAGTCATGTGCTTCCCCTCCGAAATCACGCGCTTTACAGAAGTCTCGAGTCGGTCAGCAAATGAAGGAAACTGAAGATGCCTCAGCATCATGGCAGAGGAGAGAAGCAGCGCAACAGGATTTGCCTTTTTCTGCTCCAAGATCTTTTCCTTTCCAACATTTCCAGCCGAAGCTCCTTGCTCAAACACAGCATGATCAGCCCCAACGTTTCCTACACACTCAAACACTCACTTCTTTCTTCTTCTTTCTCTTCTAACCATATAAACATTAACAGTCATTGAAAGTATTCAATTACCTCCAGGCATTACACCAGTGCCTCCAGCAATTCCAGCTGCCGTATTTGCCACTAGATTTCCATACAGATTAGGAGTCACCTAAGATAAAATGGGATCAAGATTTCAAGATTTAGAATGGCTTAGAAAGTACTGCTCTATAGTAGTATTATTCACTAGGAACTAACCATAACATCGAACTGCTCGGGTTTGGAGACAAGTTGCATACAGCAGTTATCCACAATGATCTCGCTGTACTTGATACCAGGATATTTTGTTGCAACTTGTCGGCAAGATTCTAGGAAGAGACCATCAGCGAGTTTCATGATGTTGGCTTTATGGACGGCGGTGACATTCTTCCTGTTGTTTAGGTATGCATACTCGAAGGCATATTTTGCAATACGTTCGGAACAGAACTTGGACATAACCTGAGGTTAGAATCAGAATCAGAATCAGAATGTGGATGATAATGGTAAATTCAAAGAGTGGAGAGAGAAGTTTGATTTGACCTTGAGGCTCTCGACAACGCCGGGAACAACCTCGTGCTCGAGACCTGCGTACTCTCCCTCGGTGTTCTCACGAATGACAACGATGTCGACGTTATCGTGACGGGTGGGCAAGCCGGGGAGGTTGAAGCAATTGACGAGGGAAGCGTAGAGATCGAGGTCCTTTCTGAGCTGAACGTTGAGGGAGCTTACTCCCCCACCCACCGGAGTCCTCAAACCACCCTTCAGGCACACCTTGTTCTTCCGAATCGAATCCAGAACCTCCTCCGGCACACGCCTCATGTCCCCGTGCACCTCGTACTTCTCGAAGTAAACCGGCGCGTGCATGGCCTCCATCACCTGCTCCACCGCGTTCGTCACCAGAGGCCCAATTCCGTCCCCCGGTATCAGCGTCACCCCCCGCGGCGTTCCGTCCCCCGGTCGAGGCATGTACGTCACGCTCCGTCTCATTTCCTTCATCGCCGCCTTCACCACTGACACTGACATTCTCACCTTACCTCTCACCCCCATCTCTCTCACTCTCTCTCTCTCTCTCTCTCTCTCCACCAAAGCAAATTAACAACAATCAAAACCAAAGGCCCTCTTTGCAATTTCCATTCATGCCCCCCGAGGTAAATAAATAAAAGGTTATTTATTGTGAAAGTAAAAGAGGATTGGAATTAGGGGAAGAATATCAAATGTCAATTGCGAAGAACAGGTACTGGATTCTGAGGCATGGCAAGAGCATTCCCAACGAGCGAGGCCTCATCGTTTCCTCCATGGTTTTCTCCATTCCTTTTAAATCCTTTCCTTTCCTTTCCATCGCTTTCCTAGTTGTTCATCTTTCATTCAATTTCAGGAAAATGGGACTCGCCCCGAATTCCAATTGGCCCCCGAAGGTGTTCACCAGGCACAACTAGCAGCACAATCATTCCAAAAGGTATAAACCCTAAACCCAAATCGTCTCCAAAACCTCGCCAATGTCAATTCATTGCGCCGCCGTTTTCTCTGTATACTCTAACCTCAACTTCACTCTATTATCGGACTCTTCGCAGGAACTGGAGGCCAAAAATATACCGCTTGCTCAACTACGCATTTGCTATTCTCCATTTTCAAGAACAAGACACACCGCAAATGTTGTTGCTTCCTTCCTCGATCTTCCTCTGGATGGTCCCCAGTGTAAGGTAAGCAGAGCAACTCAGCCATCACAACTGCAACAACCTCTTTTTGTCAATCCACATTATGCACTTCCCTTTTCATTCATCCACTAATTTCCCTTCACTGTTTATCCTTCAAATTTCATTTATTCATCTTTCACTATCGTATATCTGTATCTGTTTTCCTATTCATCTATTATTTTGCCTCATCAATTGAGTCTCTTTTACTAAGCAGGTGATTGAAGATCTTCGTGAACGCTATTTTGGTCCCTCATTTGAACTTTTGTCGCATGATAAAGTAAGCCATGCTCAACGCCAGTTTCTTCAGCTGCCTTTTTTGCAATTCGCCTTAATTTGTATAGAACATTAAAATGAAATTTATATACGAAGGGCCTTTAATCTATTCTCTGCATCGTTTTTGGTTATAGAAATCTTCTATCTTTGGACATTTGTCAGGTTCTAATTAAGCTTATCGTTGCCACCATTTAAAGGTTCTGGTGCATATAAGTATTCTCAAACCCTTTAGTTTCCAACTCATTGGTTTCTTCTTTCCATTCATCAACAGTACGAGGAGGTTTGGGATATAGATGAAAAAGATCCACTTGTTGGGCCCGAAGGAGGGGAAAGTGTCAAGGATGTTGCGGGTCGACTCGCAAGAGCAATGGCCAGTATTGAATCAGAATTTGAAGGGTGGTGATTTCTGTCTTAGATGCCTCTAGAAAGTCTTTTGGTATTCCTTTTTTTTAGCATGAATGTGTGCAACAAATCTATTGGAGATCTGCAGTTTTTCAAGCTGCCAAAAAGACTACTTTAAAATAAACTGCATTCAGAATTTAGAAAACTTAATTTCTGTTATGACATTTGATCTGAGACAGTGCCCTTTTGTTTTGAAGTTAAGTAAATTGATTGTGTAGATTTAATTTTCAATCTTTATATAGAAACGTGTACAAGACATTGGACAGTGTGTAAACTGATATTCTAATGTCAAAACAAACAGGTAAAAGGTAGTTCTTTCATCTGTGCTATACAAAATATTATTCTTGTCCTAAACATAGGGAGACATTCTTACTTCCTTGAGTATATTTTGGTATTTTTATTCATTGCTAATATAATTCTGTCTACATCTTGCAGATGTGCAATTTTGGTTGTCAGCCATGGAGATCCCCTGCAAATATTGCAAGCAATTGTGCATGCAGCTAATCAACATAAGGAACCCACCTATAATGACCTAGCATCAATAGTAAAGGAAGTTCAGGTGGCACCCATCTTGTCCCAGCACCGCAAATATGCGCTGCAAACTGGGGAGCTCAGGGCAATCATTTGAGTTGAGGTCTCTGATGGTTACAAAAAAGAGTCATGGGAGATCCATTTATGATTTCATTTTAAAATACAAACAGCGCCCATGTCGTTTATTACTTTATTGATTATTCAGCAAATAATTTCAATCAGAAATAAACATGGCATCTGATGTGAATTGCAAACAAGATCTCACGACTGAACATGTCACTAAGTCCATGCTTCCCTAACATTTAGCACACTCTTCCCAGTAAATGTTGATAACAAAATCCAGCACTTTTCACCCACTGTGAGGTGAAAGTACGCATTTTTCGCTTTTCTTTGCCAACCATCGAAGTCCCTCTAATCTGGTAGGTCGCATATCTTTCGATCACCACTGCTCTTCCCTCCAACTCACCAATCGTGGTAGAATATTAATACGCTTTAAACAAATTCATATAAATATTAGATCCATAAAATTAAGTAAAAAAAGTCATTATAATTTTTAAATTAAATATTTTAAATATAATACCTAAAATAAGAAGAATATTAAAAGAACATTCTTAATGTAATTTTTCTGAAACATGTTACGATTAAGTAAAAAACTTACTAAAAATTATTAAATGAGAAATGAAACTAAACTACTAAAACTTTATAAATTCTAACAAACGTAATAAAATAGACGATATAAGGTGATTGCATTGATCCGTTTGAGAAGTCTGTTGCAAGTTTAACTTAAACTATTTATAATGGTCTGGGAATATATCAGGTGATTGCATTGATCCATTTCAGAAATCTGTTCCATGTTTAACTTAAACCATTTATAAAGGTCTTGGTTTTGGTTTATGGGCACATTCTTTATCTTTTAGAATCTACAGAGAAGCTGTCCAACCACTTCACCTCTAGTTGGAAGATAAGCATACCAATTTCTCAGGTATTCATTAATCATGTCACACTTTCATACAAACCATAAATTTGATACTAAGAGGGAGGTTTCATGATATCTTCAATGAATAATATTACATTGATCAGAATACTGTTATTATGAACTGTAAGTGCATAAAGACAGAAGGGAGAGAGATATATATACAAAATATAACTGTGAAGAAAGTGCACATCTTTGTTAATAATATGATATATAATTGGAGCAGATGGTATTCCTAGAATAGAAATATGATTTATTGAGAAGAAGGAAGATGAACTAGAGTCCCAACCTCAAATCGAGAGTGAGAGGAGGAGAGTTCAAGTCGATGGAGGAGTCAGGTGAGTGAAGAAGGAGAAGATTCTCCCCTTTCTGATTCTCCCAGTGACACCTCTTGTGCCCACCAAGTGCTTGCCCTGTGGAGAACACCCTCATGCATATGCTGCACTTGTGCCCATCACCACTCATCTTCGCAAAACACCCCTTCACCTTCTTCTGCCACTCATCAACGTCTTCCTCTTTCTCTTTCTCCTTCCCTTTCTCTCTCTCTTTGTTGGAATTGGCAAACAGAAGCAAACATGCAGCCACCTCGTGGTCTTCCTGGGTCATTATCATCTTCATCTCTTGCTGCTGCTGCTTCTGCTGATGTGTTCTTGCGTTGGGGGGAGGGTTGATCCCTCTCCAGTGCCGCTCAGGGTGGCAGCGCATGTGGCCGAAGAGTGCCTTCCAAGACCAGAACTTCTTGCCGCACTCCGTGCAGGGACGTGGCTCGGAGGGTCTCTTCCCCTTCCAACGCTCCTCTTCCATTGACGCTGTTGTTGACCTTCTCCGCTTCTTCTCCGCTTCTTCACCGCACTCAGAATCCTCCCTCATGATGATGCCCTATCTTTCCACCCCCCAGTTTTTGTAACTTCTCCTCTAGCAGTTTCTCATGCATCTACCTTTTCTTTTCTTTTTTTACAAAATAAAACTCTCAAAATAAATATTTTTTTATTTGAAAACAAAAAAAATCAGTTACTTGTGACGTCACGTTGCTTCGTGCATGCATGCATGCGTCTTTGCCCACTCTCTGCTTCATCTCTTCGTGCTAATGACACCACCAAAAACAACTCACACATCTAACATCTTATCAACTGAAGGGGCCCATTTGAAGCCCAAATGTCCATCTTATCAACTGAAGGGTCCAATGGGTTGTTTTTTCAAACCCAACCACTGAATGGGCCCATTTGAAGCCCAAATATCACCAACTTTTGTTCCCTTCATACAACCAACCATCGTCACTCTCTCTCTTTCTTTAACATAAAAAAAAAGATCATATCATAAAAAAAACTGAAGCAATGAAGGATACGATTATGAATACACTCATTTCGAATCTATATGCTTCAAATTCACCATTTTATTCCATAATTAATATCCTTGAAATTCAAATCTATTAAATTCTTGTTAATCTCATGCATTATGGATTTTTTTAATTAAGGATAAAATATGAATGAAATCAATCACGTAAGACTCAATATCTAATGCAGATGCAATGCAGATTCGTTCAGATCTATCCAGGGACCATTTCAAATTTTATTCTACTATATGCCAAAATTCACACTTCAAATTTTAAAAACTCTTTCTCTACATAGTTTGACTCACAAAATTCTCAACAGAAAAAAGGTCACAGTTTTGCGTTGAATTATAGAAATTGTAGAGATGAGAATTGCAGTGGAGGGTATGAAGGCAACATGCATTAAATAATGATTGGTTTGAATGAAGATAATAGTTATTATTGTATTGTTACTGGTAATGAAAGAGAAGATTGAATAAAAGAGAATTGTTGAGATATGGAAATCCAAAACATAGCATAACTGTATCAATGATTCAATGCAATCCAGAATCTAAACCATTACGATTGCCTATCTCCAAACCATGCACAATTCTTGTTTATATTATTACTATTTAGGATCCTCTTCACATTCATTGCCGGCAATGCCATGCTCAATTTTTATTTAATTTGTGTTATCAAAGAAAGAGATTAGAACCAAGAAAACGATTAATCTACTATTCGATCGGTTAGCGCCTCTGTTAAGAAGTGGGCTTTAAGCCTAACTCAACCCCATAAAACCGACTCATAGGGTTGAGGTTTGCACCCACTTATATACAATGAAAAACTCTAATCTCTAGTCGATGTGAGATCTCCAAGAGCCTCACTCATTCATCTAGGACAAATTCTTATTACTCTCGCACTCCTATTCTATATTAACTTCAGACTTGGATGGTAAAAACAAACAACACTCATATGCTCAAGTCAAACTTCGACACTCGACATTTAGTATTTAGTATTAAATGATTACATATCTAACCTAATAAATAGTAGATTAATAAATGTTGGATCATTAATCAGTTTTGCTATCGATCATGTCGGTTGATCTGGATCAGTTGTCGAGTTTTGGTAGTGTGGACCCTACCGGTACAATTTGGTTTCCTGTTTATGAGACATGTTGCTTTGCCATCAAAACTCATCTTCATCTTCATCACTGTTTAAATACTAAACTAAGATTATGTGTTAATGTCAAATCTATAGATTGCAGAGCCTAATCTCCGTTGGTCTACGAGGGAATTTGGAACTCGAGGAGGAGAAACAAGTGAAGGGGAAGATCCCAAGGAAACACACCATTTATTAATTAATGAATCAAGTATTCAAAGTTAAAGCATGGGAATATGGTGAAGATGTGTAGGTAATAAAATAATGCAGAAATTAGGGTTCTAACGTCAGTGAAGATAAACGATAGGTTAGATGTCAAATCACTCCAACATGCAAATGGAAAACTCAATCTCAAAAAGATATCATCGTTAATAATGCTCCATCATTAATACATAAATACCCATCTTATCATTAATAATAATAAATTAGGTTTAAAAATACAATAACTTCAACAAAACTTGGATATGGATACAAATATAAAATTAGGGCAAGCTGAATCCCATTCTGCTTTTCTCTTTAGATTTCCTTTTTAAACCTTTTTATTTATTCATTCACTGTAGTGGCCATTGAAAACTGTTAACACGTTAAAATCAATTATTATATAAACACATGACAAGTTGCATGATGAAAGAAAGACCTTAACAAATCTTTTGCTTGTTATTGTTTATTAGAATTCAAGATTTTTTACTTTTGTTTACTGTTTTCTTTCTTCTTTTTCCAATTTCTTCCTGTGCTGAGTTAGCTCCCATTTCCATTTTTTCCTTCTCCTTTGAAACCCTAACGTCATTGGATCTTGATTCTGCTAAAGTCATTGAAGTCAAATATCATTGTTATTTGCTATGTCGCATAGAGACACACTAATATGACATAAACACATATACGAATATGAATAAAGATATACATATAATTTCTCTACCGGTATGAGTGAGGCCGATCCTTGGTCTCCCTGTCCGAGACCGGGTCTACCTGACCAAGATCCTGCCTAAAATCTGAGAGACTTGGCCGATGACTCAGCTAACCGAGACCTTCGAAGACTCGGCCGAGACGACCAAGAATGAGCAAATCTGGCCGATGGCCGACTCGTACCTAAGGCCGACAGCTGACGACCAGTCCCGATTATCCTTAACGCTCAAACCAAGGTCAACGAAACTAATCCATCGTTAAGAATTAGGTAATGCAACCCTAAGAGGTATCCACCTCGATAAACGGGCCCAACAAGGTAGACCCATTAGAATAATATAAATAGCATGCATCCCAAGGAGTAAGGTACGTAATTTATTACTGTTCACCTACCACAGCACCATCACCCGCTTTACTGACTTGAGCGTTGGAGTGTCTTCGCAGGTACCCCACCATTCGGTGTTCGCCCGACGACCGAGTGCTGAAGGAGAAGCAGAAGGACGAGAAGAATCCCAGCTCATCACCCAGTCACCTGCCCGATTGAAGGAAGGAGAAGAAGACTTCAGTAGTTCTCTAGGTCCCATCTCCCTAACAGTAACAATTTCTAAAATTAAAATACGAGTACATGCATTTATATATTATATAATTATGAATCATATAAATTAATAATAAAAATTTATATTTACAAGTATGTTTCAATTTTTTTATAGTAAAAAGATGCTTCTCATGATTAATTCAAATAATATTATTTATTTTTATAGTCACAATAAAATTTTATACTATAAATTTAAATTTTTAAAAATTTAATATATTTCAATCTTCTCAACTATTATACGAGTATCAATATTTAATAGGTGTTTTCAACATGAATATTTCATTTGAGAAACGTGCTCGTTGAAAGGAGTGACATGAAGTAGCGCCACCGTGCAGTCCGACTAGTAGCCGCGACGTGAGAGGTGAGAAGCTGTGGCGAAGTGAAGACATTTGATGTTAACTTTCAACTGTGGAAAAGACAACTTTAATCCAAATTTAATAATTACTGATAAACACTCTTATTTTTCATTTATTAATAATTAAATATATTTTAACGAGAGACGTTTAAAAAAATGATTGATTATGGAAAAAAATGGTTTAATTGGTGTATTTAATTAGTTATTGGGAGTTGTGAGTGGAGCAGGGAAAGACAGAAACTTTAGGGATTGAATGACGTGTCAATATTATATTGGATGACGATTTTCCACTTTGAAATATTTTCTTATTTTCCTTTCTGAATTTACTATCTATCACTCAACACTACTATTCACACTTTTTCCTCCATCAATATCAAACATCAATCATTATGATTATTATTAAATACTCTAATCAACTTCGACTAATATAAGGTTAGGCTTTCTGTTCCCTTTTAAAAGTAAAATCACTTCAACCTCACTTTTCTCCTAAATTATGATACACTTCAATTTTTAATTAACATATAAATTAATTAATTTTCTTTATGTTTAGTCAGAAAAAAATATTAATTAGATAAAAAGGAATCCATAGTGTTGTGTATTTTATTATCCAAAATGAAGAGGCGGCTGAATTTGTTTTAAATATAATTAAAATAAAAATAAAAATAAAAATTTACTGTAATGTAGGGTAGGCTCACTCTTCTAGAGTGTTCCATAATTTAATTTTGTTTAATATTTTTTTATTCTCTTTATCTATGTCACTATTTTGATATTATTTATTTAATTGGTTAGAAATTGAAAGAAGATTCCTTCGCCGACCTATTTGTTAAAAGGGATTTGTTTCCTTCAATCACTAATTACTAATTACTGTGCATGCGTAAGCCCATTAACCACACAAACTACACTTCGTTAAGGAATTAATTATTTTAATAATTCATTACCACTCTTATTATTTTAAAATATCAAATCAAATCACTTTATTTTATTTTATTTTATTGTCAGAGACCACAATTCTCTTTCTTTCTAATATAAAATCCAATCTTCAAACACACAACACACTGCTTTTATTTCATTTTTTTTTTCAAATTCTGAAATTTAAAGTGGACCAAGTGCTATCCATCAACAATTACCTTGTTTCTTGTATTCATACAATGGGAATAATTAGGGGAAAGAAGGCATCGATGATGAAAATGATAATTTATGATTAGTGAGAAATTAAAAGAATAAAAAAACTATAATGCAGTCCATTTCATGACAGATGTGAGAATAAAAATGCTTCTTCGTATACCAATTTATGTATTATTTTGGAAGAAATGTATGAATAAATGATGTGTGTAAAGGGTGATTAATGTGATAAACAAAAGTAATTAATGATTAATGTTGACTTGTGATGTAGAAATGCAAAATCCATTAACCTATAGGAGTAAAAATTTCTGAAAAGGTAATAATCATGAATAAGTATTTAAAACTTATGAGAATTATAAAATGAATATGTTATATTTGTGATGTTAATTAAGCAATGAAACAGAGAAGAATGTTTTTGTTTTTTAGGGTTTTTTTTTAAAAAAAAAGAGTGTATAGTATGTATGAAACATGGTGCCATGTATTATAGTTTGCTATGGAATTGCCACGTGGCGCAGAGCGAGGAAGTGAGGGTTATGATCTCCCACTATTATGCAGCCGCTTCTTCTTCTGCATATTTATATTCTTATTTATTATCTAAAAATAATATGTATAAATATTCTTATTTATTGCTCCTACATAATTAATTAATAATTTTTTTACTAAAGTTTTCCAATAAATAAACACCGGCGGCCACCGTGAGAGGCACCAGAGAGAGTAACCTCACTTTCCGCATTTGCTTATTCTGCTCCTCTGGGTCCCACTCCAAAACTATAATTTTTCCTTTTCTGTTCATTCTCTCTCTCTATATATATATGCATGTTGAGTTGTGTTGAGTTGAATCAGGTACTCATTTTGTGAAGCAATTTCATTCAATTTCTTCATCTTACTCTCTATAATCTTGGATCCGGAGAAAGCTTTATCTGGGTAAGTGAGTCAGTGCCCATGCTTATTTTTCTCTCTCTCGCTGCTTTAATTGCTTACTTGTTATATGTAATGTGAAATCATATAGAAGAGCATGGAATATGGTGGTGGGTTTGGGAGCTTGTGGGAGTGTGGTTCAGCGTGGGAAGAAGATTCGATCGAGGAGGTGCTGGTGGAAGGTTGCTGGGTGGAGGCGAGTGGAGTTGGGAGTTGCGAGGGTGAGTACATGGGAAGTTCAGAAGCGGAGATGGAGATGGAGGTGATGAGGAAGAGATGGTGGATTGGACCCGAGGCTAATTCCTCCGTGAAAGAGAGACTGGTGGTGGCTGTGGGCTATATCAGGGAATGCACGAAGAACTCCAACGTGGTGATTCAGGTGTGGGTTCCCTTACGGAGTGGGCTTGTGGGTGGGCCTGAGAATAACCTCAGAAGAAATCATCCAGATGAGTGGGTTTCAGTTGAGATGAACATGAACATGAACATGAACATGAACAGCGCAAGGGACGTAAGCCTTCGGTTCTACAGAAGCCATGAGTACCCTCGTGTTCCTTATTATGTGGACGTACCTGGTTCTTTAGCCCTCCCTGTGTTGGAAAGAGGCACCCACACATGCCTTGGTGTCATCCTCATTCTAATGCCTCCCTGCGACACCATCAACTATTGCCCCCAAGTTCTTAACAATAGTCTTCTCTGCAATTCTTCTTTCCAGGTACCTACTTCTTAACAATAATCTTAACAATATTTTTCTGGCATACCACACCATAGCATAGCATGTTTAGTGAGAATTATTGGAACAGGTATTCGAGGAGGTGTACGAAGCAGCAGTGAATGAGATGGCAGAGGTGATGAAGTGTGTTTGCAGGGCGCAGAATGTGGCATTGGCTCTCACATGGGCTCCTTGTTGCATCCAACAGGGAGGGAAGTGTGGCTATGGTCATTCCACCGAGACTCACTTCTCAACGGTGGAGAGAGCGTGTTTTGTGGGGGAAGCCCAAGCACTTCCCTTCAAGGAAGCATGCTCTCAGCATCACCTCTTGCGTGGACAGGGAATCGTAGGCACAGCCTTCACCACTTCCAAGCCCTGCTTCGCCGTTGACATAGCCGCCTTCACCAGAGCCCAATATCCTCTGGCTCACCACGCCAACATCTTTGGCCTCCATGCTGCCGTCGCCATTCCTCTAAGGACCCTCTACGCCGACTTCGTCGTCGAGTTCTTCCTTCCCAAGGACTGCCATGACAGGGAACACCAAAACCACTTCCTCAACTCCATATCCCTGCTCCTTCAGCAGTCTTGCCGGAACTTGCATGTTGTCATGGGGGATGAGTTCACGTTGCCGCCGCCGCCGCCACCGCCGCCGCAGCAATATCTTAGTAATAAAGAGGAAATAGTTGTGAGTGAGAAATTGGAATCCCAGTGGCAGGCAGAAGCGTGCGGGTCGTGGATTGCGCACATGATGGAGGCCCAGGCTCAGGAACAGAAGGGGAAAGGAGTGTGCGTGTCGTTGGAATACCTGGAAGAGGCGAAAGAGGAGTTCAAAGTGACAGGCAAGTGCAGGTGGGAGAGTGGCGGCGGTGGTGCTTACGAGGCAGCAGATTTACACGAGCAGCAGGTGTTTGGCGATGAATCTCAGACTCAAACTCAGAGTTTTGGTGGGCGGCGTGGCAGAAAGTCCGGCGAGAAGAGGCGTACGAAGGCGGAGAAGACGATCAGTCTGCCAGTTCTGAGACAGTACTTCGCCGGAAGCCTGAAAGATGCGGCAAAGAGCATCGGAGGTGAGATATTATATAGATATATTTCTTAGTATGGCTTAAAATCCACTTCTATCATCATGAATCAATTACTTTCTTCTTCTCTTGAACTATTACTGAATGCATGCATGCATGCACAATCTATATGCAGTGTGTCCAACAACTCTGAAAAGGATATGCAGACAGCACGGGATCACGAGGTGGCCTTCGAGGAAGATAAAGAAGGTAGGGCACTCTTTGAAGAAGCTTCAGCTTGTGATCGATTCAGTGCAGGGTGCCGAGGGTGCCATTAAGATCGGTTCCTTCTACAACAGTTTTCCAGAGTTGAGCTCTGCCACCTCTCACTCATCCATTCCCAACAACTCCTCCTCCTTCTACGGCCATTCTCCACCCTCCTCCTCCTCTCCTTCCACCGCCCCTCCTCAACACCAACACTTCTCCCAAACAAGTTGCACGGCTGCACCTCTGAGAGTGAAGGCTAGTTTTGGAGATGAAAAGATCCGTTTCAGCCTGCAACCCAAGTGGGGGTTCAGAGAATTGGAGGTGGAGATTGGAAGGCGTTTCAATGTGAAGGATTTGGGGAAGGTGGTGGTGAAGTATTTGGATGATGAAGGAGAGTGGGTTGTTTTAGCCTGCGATGGTGATCTGGAGGAATGCAAAGACTTGCACACAACCTATGAGAGCCGCACCATTAGACTTGCCCTATTTCAACCTTCTTCTTCTCCTTAACCTTCTTTCTACCTTCTTCTTACCATACAACCATTTTATTTATTGTTTACATCTCCTTTCTTCCTTCAAATGCTAACATTTGGATCAACAATCTCTTCCTTCTCAATAAATTTTAAGTTCTCTCCAACATTTTCTGCTATCTCCAAAATTTTCTCAGCTACTTACTGCTAACATAGCTAATAACATGTCACCATTATGCATCCATCAGGTTTAATATATGTTACTATTTGATGTTATTTATTGAAAATTACAAAATTTTGTGAATATCAAACACCATTGTTTACTTTTCAATAAGTTTTAACTACTGATAAAAGGTGGATCTTTTCTTTTTAGAATACAGCATGTCATAGATTTACGACAACTAGTGCTCAACTAATTGAGTTAGATTCCCTTAAATGGTAATCTTTATTTGACCTGCCTAATATAATAGTCTGTAATTTCATAGAAATATACCAAAAAAGCATTATTAAAAATGAAGTGATTGGTAGAAAAATTAACATATTATTATACTCAAATTCGTTGGAAGTACTATAATCAAAGGTATATATATGTTTGTAAGAAAAAAAAAGGATAGCTTAATAAGGTAACACTTTTGTTTCAACAGAAGTCAACTTGTAGACTTGCAAGTGTGAAGAATAGCACAAGTAATTGATGGAAAAAAAATACATAGATTGTAAAGTTGGGAGAGCCTACATATGTCTTTCCTATTTAATTTATAAGCTTAGTTTCCTATAATTAACTCAAAATTAATTAAATAGTTAAAGAGTTAAAAAAAGATAGCAATTAATACTTAACGTACTTGTGCAAGTTTGCAAGATTACATAATTTAAGAAAATGTTAGGGAGTGTATTTTCAATATATTTTAACCAATGATAACAAGTTTGCAATTTCAAATGTTTTAATAATAATAATAATTAAAACTCCATGTCCTGTATTTTTTTAATATTTGGATGAAAATAATTTAATATATGTATTGGTCAAGTGAAACATTAGGATGAACAATTTTTTTGAGACTAAAATCAAATTTTAAAAGTTAGAGAGACCAAACTTATAATTTATTTTAAATATTTAAAAAATATATCAATATATCTTGTTTAATTTTGTATTTAATTTATTTAATTTTATATTTAAAATTTATATTTAACTCCCTTTTATACTCTTTTTTTTATCAGCAGTAACTCCCTTTATACTTTTAAACGTGATTCTCTAGAATTTCTAATAATGAAAATCTTTCATTGAAAATTGATGTTAGGGTTATTATCAGAATCGTTGTGGGTATTATGGTAAGTTAGATACCCTAACATTATCGTTGCATAGCACTTTTTCTCAATTTATAAACGGATGTTTGCTTCAAATATCAGCAAATGTTCTCGGAATTATATAAACACTATAGTAACTGTGATGATCAAACCTACCAATCATCAGAAATTAGCAGATGTTTCTCCGTGAACATGTTCAGATATATAAGCAATGAGCTTTTTCAATCTAAGTCAAAAGAAAAGATGCTATTAATCCTTATCAGGATAATTTTACTGTTCATTCAATATGTGATAAGCGTAGTTAAAATCTAATTAGAGGCTCTGTTCTGATGAAGCTCATAAGGCACGTCGTCTTCTAACTGCTCCTTAATGACTGTATATCTCAACGGAGGACCAAACAAGCTCAATAACACCTGAAAAGAAAGGCCAGGAAACGTGAGATGTGTCCTAATTAGTTACTGTGCATAAGTTACTCATTTAATCTTATAGTTGAACACATTTTACCTTTTAATCCTTATACTTAAAAATTGTCTTAATTTTTATATATACTATTTTTAATCTTTATAAATTTAGACAGTAGGAACTAAAAGATATTAAAAAGGTATGCACATACAGAGACTAGAAAAATTAAAATTATACGTGTAAGGATTAAAATGAATATTTTTAAGTATAAAGATCTAAAAGAAGAATGTATATAATTATAAGAACAGAATGTATGATTAATCTTTGTGCATATATATTTTTTGGGTACAGAAAGGTTTAGGGGGAAGTTAGGCTATCCTAAGGTCAAAACATACCACAAGCCTCAGCAAGGGCTTACAGTGGTGGTGAGTGCTAGCAAGTAGGAATTGAACCAAAGCCGTAAAGGTAAAGTGCATCACTAATCCAAGTGGTGATTGTATGGATTAATGATTAAGCCACTTGAAAGTCAAGTGTGACCAATAAAACTCAAAAATGGAAACGGAGTAAAATCTATTTCATGACGTCAAGAAAAGCTAGTCATTTGTAGAGTAACACCAAACACCACAGACTTACTGGTAGAAACACAAGACCATGCAAGAAGCCAATGATAACCAAGGCCAGGTACATCTGGAAGTAATACACCTGCAAAGGCCCAAAAACTACTTTTAACATTTATTGATCAGACAATCAAGTATTGGAGCCAAGGGCAATATGCACATACCACAAAAAGTTCAGATGTAGAGAAGCAAAGGACTATAACTCCGACTAATTTTGTAAGTGTGATTCCACTGCCAAACAAAGATAAATAATATAGAAAGAAAAGTGTCAAACAAAATAATAGTGCAGACACGTTAATAATTCAACCATCATCCAAATAATTTTTGTAATTCAGTAATGAGGGCATATCAGCTCAGATTTGTCGTCAATTGTTATCATCCCAACAAATTTTTACCATACAGTCATACATGAATGGTTAATAGATCCATATATGATTTGTAGTAATTTGTTGTTCTCAAAGTACCAAACAACAGCAGTTCTTACTAGTTATTTTTGCTATATACGCAGAGAGCTACACTCGGTACAAGGCTACAAATATTACAATCATGGCATTTCCAAATGCAACAATATTTAGTCAACCTGAATACAGAAGCCCCCACGGTACACAATGCTGTCTTTGCTCGTTGGCTCCTATCCCCCAAGCTTACCTGTGAAAACATGTATACAAGATCAGAGAATGTGCATAATCACCAATAGAGTTGGTTCAATTGCATAAAGTCTCTGAATTAATCAAACGATCAATGTTCCCCTAGTGCCAAAGCAGGTTGAATTTCACATGCTTTAGTATTCCCCATAACATCTTGTCCGTAACGAACAGGAAGTAGACAGATATCATTGTTTCCTTGAAAAGGCAATCATACCCTACAGGGAAGACCTGTCAATTTATAGAACAGAGGATCATACTAACCGTAAAGGCATGGACTATATGCACACAAAATTCCACAGCAATCCCTAGTGACATAACAAGGTTTACAACAGACACCGCATTGAGTTGGATACCCAAAATTGCCATTACACCCTGCAGGAGTCACAAAGGCCGTTTGTTTCACTCTGTAACTAAGGAATTAAAAAGGATATGAAAAGGAAAGCAAATGAAAGATGAAACAAAATTTGCAGCTGTAAGATAAATGATACCATGAGGTCCAAAATTATCATGACAAGAACAAGTAATACGATTGCTGAACTCCACAAGCTGCATTGAATAGAAAACACAGAAAAGAAATACCTATAGCTGTAATGGAGAGAATATATTTATAGTTTTAACTGTAAATATGCAAGACTTAAGTATACCTGGATGTGATGACCAGACAAACAACAAAAATAGCACCTGCGATATCACCTTAAGTTATTCAATGAATTTGATTAAGGAAAGATAGACTTGATATGATACATTTTCACACAAGTAATAATTGAAGAATCTATGTCAAGGACAAAGGGCAAACGAAACGTGGACAAAATGGGTAGGTAGACGTGAATAAGATTTTTACTTTCCAATTTTGGTCCAATCAGAAATGTTAAGAGGACAGAAAATATGTATTACCCATGGATATGTAGTTTAAATCCCAATACTAAACATAAACAGCAACAGACGATGCTCTATATCCTTTCAAGAGACAGAAATAAAGTGGTTTGACATTGTTAAGATGACAAAAACTACTTCACAAAAAACGATATAGATAGAACTTAGAAGTTTGAAGCCAAGAACACGAGTATAAGCCTTCTCAATAAAGGCTAAAATTTCAACATATAAAGTGAAAAGTACATATGAAGGAAAAATGAAGGATCAAAACAGACCGTCCAGCTTACACAAGGTTGACACATGAGTATGTCATTCTGCGTGCATATGCATTATTTAAATGGTTTTGGAATACCAACCTAGTGCTATGGTAATGTTGATCAAAGATAACTTCCATATATCCAGGTATTGTTCAAAGAAGATATAAAACACTGAGTACGGAAAAATATCCATCTGCATGAGATAAACTTAGTCAACAAGTGGAGATCATTAAAAGAATCCACAAAACGGTCCATAAAGATGAGCAAATGGAAATTATATCTATAATCATATGAACTTCTATTTTGTTATAAACTTAATATAACCAAAAATACATACTAAGAAAAAGTGATGAGTTAACAATACCAACAAACATGGTACTTAAAGGTCAAGAGAAAAAAGGACAACATTTCCATGTAAAATATTAGATTGGTAAAAGACAGAAATAATAATAATAATAATAACAACAACAAAAACAATAACAATAATAACACTAAATCAGTCCCTTTTAGCATTAATATAATTTACCCTTCTCATCTCATTCAACTATAATAATGTTCATTATTATTGAAAACTCAAAATAGTCAAGTCTTCTATTACAAAATTATCTATGATTGTTAGCCTTTATCATCATTAAATTATTGGTCATTAGTGTCAATTTTTAGTTGAATATTCTTACAAGTATTAAAATAAAGGAAAAGAAAAATAGGATAAATCCTTGTGTATATTGAACACGTAGGGTTATGTTTATATAGAAAAAGAAACATACAAAAAATATGGGCTAAGCCCATTACATAGATAGAAATATCTAACAATAAGAATATGATTAAATATTGTTTTTAGTCCTTACAAATATGTAATTTTTTATTTTAGTTGATACAAATATGTTAATTTTTTATTTTATTCTCCACAGATACATCACATTTTTATTTTATTTTGACATCATATGTTTATGTGACACTTTTGTTGACTAACGTCAGCATCACTAATTTGGTCATTTTGTTGATGTGACAGGTGATGACATCATCATGACTTCATGATGATGTCATCCCCGTCAGGTTTAACCAAGGAATTTAACTTCAGAAACCAAAAGCAAAAAATAAAAAAGAAAGAGGGATCAAATCAAACAAAAAGAGAAAGAATTAAGTCATAATAGTTATAGAGTCAATCATAGCAAAAGGCTCATAAATGCAGTTCTAAAAAAAATAAAAATTACAAGGAGAATAAAGTATGTGAAGACCATATTACAAACAATTCTTAGATCCTGAATGCAAAAACAGCTCAGGTAAAAATGCACAATGCCATTGAATCTCAAACCTTTAAAGAAGTAGAAATTCTTGACGAAAAATCCCTTGCAGCTTGTATTGCATTAACATAGTCACCCTAACAAGATTTTGATTAGATCAAACAGAGAAATGTGTGAAAATTTTTGCCAAAGCCTGGAAAATAAGATCATCACTTATCACTCTGCTTACTTGTGAATTAAGTGGGGTGTGATAAGTTCGGAACTCAGAAGCTTGGATGACACCACTCTCATAACCTGCAAGCTCAGTTATAAGCAAAATCTGTACATCAGATTTTAAGAATATTAGCAAATACAAAGGGAACAGAATAAAAGGTGGGGAGTGAGTATTTTTTTAAACCATTCAGATCTACACTGTTCGTGTAAGCTCCATGACCACCCTTTGCACAATCAGCTGATGGAAGTGCATCAAGAAACCAGGGAAGCTTCTCTCTGAACTGTGCCGTAGATGGACGATCATTAACCAAATCCGAGTGGAGGAAACACTAGGAATCAACCACAGCGGTCAGTTGTTTTACCAATTCAACCTTTTTGTTTATATTTGCAATTTTTGGGCAAGTAGTATCCTATGTAATAAACAAAAAACTTAGGGAGAAAAGTATATTACTGTTGTACAGTCTTGGCACACTCCACCCAACCCACATGGTCCTTCATCTGGTAAACAGCAAGGTGGCTGAAAAATACAGATACTTACTATTACAAATGAAAAGATACACAAAGATACATCAAGGAATATTTAATTAGATTAATCATATAAAAAATTAATTTAGAAACAAAAACAAGGCCGAAGAAAAAATGAAACCAGAATATCACAACATATACATGTTGGGTGAATATAAGTTCAAAACATGTAGGAGAAAAGAGAAGTTGAGCACGCTGCATGCAATTTTATCCAACAACATACAAAGAACCACATACCTGATCATCAGGTGGACAATAAGAGCCATTTGTGAATTTTCGACAGCAGCTAAAAGCTTCAGGTGACATCCATACAAGGAAATCATCAAGCCATGACGCAGCTGGTTTGGCTATGTAGCTTGATTTTGGCACTAATGAAGCTCTAGATATCTGCAATGTTATAGAACCAAATGTTCATATATGCAAACATAAAAATGTAGAATACATTACAAGGGTAGTTACGTACAAATTCTACAATTACAAACTAAAAGTCTATATATAGGAGTAGTAATCCTCCTTTGTTATAAGCTGAATGTAACCACTTCCTTTCAAATCTTTTACATTTATCAACTAGGTATTAGACTCTTGATCCAAAGGGGCCCAGAAACTACTGCCATCAGACAACAGTGCTGTTGCTGAAATATGTTTCCAGTGGATTTTTACAGCAAATATCCCCTCAGAAAACCAGGCAATGCTGATGCCTCGGAAACCAAAGTTCCAGCTGTCAAATCTGCCATTCCACCTCATGTACAACCAGTGGCTACACATTTCAATTGTGTGCACACCACATGCTGCTGCCACCACAGAACAGGTCCCTGGACACTTTTTGTTATGTCTCTGGGGGTTGATTTGTCCTAAACTTCCTCTTTTACAGCTATTACAAATGCAGATCTGTTTCAATTTTTTCCCCACCATGTCTGAGAAAAAACCATTTCTCTTCAGTCTCATGACAACCCCAAAAATAGTGTTGCAAACCTCACCTGTAAGCCGGTTTTATGAGATTGAGTTAGGCTTAAAGTCTACTTCTTAATATGTGAGTTTATGCTTAACTTAACCTCATAAAACTGGTTTGCAAGATGAAAATTACACATCATTCATATATTATAATTCGGCCTTATTCCTAGTTGATGTGAGATCTTCAACACACCCTCGAGAAATAAATATCTCAAGCATGAGATTAGATATTTATGAGTAGTCTAACAAGATCCCGATAATGGTGGCATAATAGCATCCAAAGAACTTGACTATGATGTGCTCTGAAAGACTTTGATACCATCTCAAATATTAGGGTAGAATAGGAAATTTTGTTTTGCAAAATGAATTCAACCCAAGTACAACTGAATTGCATCACATTCTTATATTTCCAGATCTAAGTAATTGACTAACTATCAGTTATATAGATCTGAGTAACAAGTATCTGACTAATTGTCAGTTGGTTAAATATGAATAAGCTAATCTACTCGACAAGGTACAATAACAAGGAGTAAAATCATACTGCAATACTTATGAACATGACCATTGAATTACCTCGTTTAAAAGAGAATTTGAATCACAGTGGCTAATGGAACATAACTGGTTTGTGTGTTTGGATTCCAAACTGCACAAGAGACTCACAGGAAATCAGTTCAAAAGTTCAAATAATACACTCAATCGTACATCTGTATGAGATTTTTGACGTGCCAGTACAGTGGAGGAAAATAATAATATACATAATTTTCTTCCCACTAATTCTATGTCCTATTTTATTCAACTGCATCTTGCATGCTTAATACATCATTTCAGTTTGTAAATAATACAAACTTAGTTGTCTTATTAAAAGACAATTAGATAATAAAGAGACAAGTACACTTAGAACAATAAAATTAATAAACCTGTAGTTGTAATCCTTTACAACAAAATATAATGGTGGTCCAACTCTAAGGTACTCAGATATGTTACTGAAATAACCCTGAAAAGACAAAAGAAAGAACGTGAGACTGGACAGTACAGAATGGAACATGAGAAAGAAACAAATAGAAAATTAAACCTGAAGATAGGAATCTCGTGGAAGAGCAATCTGTTGCTCAAGACCAGGTTCAATCCTAGTGCATAATGCCTGTCAAAATAAAATGAAAAAAAAAACACAAATAGAATGACAGTTCTCAAAAGGGTCTTACTGAAAGTTAATATTTTCTCATTTCCCTGGAAACTTACAATGCTTGCTAAGGTAAATCCAACAAAGATGGCGATGACCAAGATTTTAACTACCCGTAGTCCAAGAAATGGTGCATGAACCTCCTACATTCACACAATGATAGAAGATTTAATTTTAATCAGTAAAGTGACAGGTAGGTGATAAGTATCAAAATACCTAGGAAACAACAAAATTGAATTCTAAAACAAGGGAAATAAGATGAATTTTATTTAAGTTTACACATAATCAGCCCATGAACTAAATATAAGTTTACCTTCATATACTGCGTCAGTAATCCATCTTTTTCCTGCCTGTTGCCTACACTTGATTAGATAGATTAGAACCATATAAGCAAGGAAAGAAAAAAAAGTCTAACATGCAAACTACCAACAGAAGCTGAAAATAACTCATGATTATTCTCAAATAGAACTATAAGATATATAAACAATTATCGAGATCAATTTAAAGGTAAAATTTTAATCCACAAGGTAAAAGCTTATATCCTTGACATGTTTGATGTTTCATTATGAGGGTCTTTCAAATTGAAGCATTGACAAAGGACATAACAATCATGCCTTGTTCCAAAATTAAATCTCACCTAGACTAAACAAACAACAAAGGATCAAATTTGTAAGCACTACAGGAAGCCTTTGATATCATGTCAAAGACCACTTGATCCTATAAGTTTATGGCTTAACCTATTAGTATTTGATACATTAGCAAGTGTGATTTATAGGTTGTTAAGAAGTGGACTTTAAACCTAACTCAACCCCATAAAACCGGCTCATAGGGTTGAGGTTTGCACCCACTTATATACAATGAAAGGCTCTAATCTCTAATCGATGTGGGATTTCCAACACACCCCCCTCACGCCGAGACTGCCAACTCGTGCGTGGGACTATATATTTTGGGTGGTCCGATAGCGGCCCGATAGCGGGTGGCACGATAGGCCCAACACAAACACTCGCTAGGATA
>Ga0123342_1003383_pt1 | contig 25625 bp, 16 predicted proteins | sample Turbeawhitnodule_FD_89960 | JGI IMG/M metagenome (GOLD analysis project Ga0123342, IMG submission 89960) | Root nodule microbial communities of legume samples collected from Mexico - Turtle bean Mexico white nodule | ecosystem: Host-associated > Plants > Roots > Nodule | place: Mexico: Nepantla...
AATTATTCCACTAATTAATCAAAATTGAATGTAGTTACAATTCAAAGGAAATACAATAGAACTTGAATTACAAAAGTAAAATTCAGATTTCCTATACTATGCACTCCTTTGCTTTTGGTACTCATTCTTGTTGTGTCCCACACTTTTTATGTTTTTGTAATCTTATTTGTTGCAGCCCCTTGCTTAACCTCTTAAGGTTTGTCAGTTTAAATCTTCAAAACAGTACCTACTAAGTAGGGATGGACTCACCACAAAGGTTAAGCACCACTTCGAAATTCTTTCTCGAACAATTAGAGGTCAACAAATTTAAAGCAAAGAACAATTCAATTTAGAAATAGGGCAACAACAAATGGAGTAATTGTATGACACAACTTGAAAGAATATTGAATAAATTTGACAAGCAATCAAATAAGGCACTCAATAAAAGGTGACATAAATTGAACCTAAGGAATGGACCTAGAATTGATTAAGAAAATCAAAACAGTACTACTGGAAATTTTAGGCACAAAATGCGTGACTTAGAAAATTTATGCTGAGCTGGATATTTGAAATTTAAACCACAAGCAGTTCAAGATCTTAGCAAATTTTTGGCGCTGGAATCACACCAAAACAATGCACCAATTAATTGTGATAAAATTTTCAAATCTGGTGTCAAATTACCGTCTTTGTTCGCGCCAGAATGCACACTTTTTTTATTTGATTTATCATTTTTTTTCTATTTTGTATTTTGACTTACTTCTTTTTTTCTTTTTTTTCTAACACCTCAACCTGTGTAAATCCAGAATTTCACAATTTTTCTTCAACAGATTTTAATTTGATAAGTAAAAAAAAACAGCCAGCACAAAATTAAAACAGAGTAATCCTAATCCTGGAATTAAAAACAGTTTGGAGAAACTTCAAGAACACAATGGAATTGATGTATAAGAATTTGTATGGATCTATCACACAAATATGAACTCAAATCTAAAAGAAAAATGCACCAAAGGATAAAACAATTTCAGATTAAAACTGGACTCAAAGCAAATCAAGCAACCAAAATTATCAAAAACAACACTACATGGAATTGATGACAATTTAGGACAAACATGACTTGACAAAACACAATTGGATTCAAAAATCAAAATGACTTAAATCAACACAATATGAACCGATTAAAATTGCAATAAAGACTCAAATAAACCAAAAACAGAACAGCAACACAAATCTATATGGAATCCTACACATATTTGAAAATTAAAAGCTCAAGAACAATTTGAACACATTGCTCCGATTGGATTTCTCCAAATAACATCTAAATCAAATTAAAATTTAAAAAACAGCAAGACATTCCAGAACACATGAAGAACAACACGGAATTAGAATGAACACACAAAAAAAAGGCACTTATCTCTTGAAGACCATGGCTCTGATACCAAATGATGGAGAAGTGCCTTCATGATTTGGAGTTTTTGTTGGTGATCGGTGGAAGCACAATGGAAGATGACAAACAAGGCCCTCCTAAGAGGTGTGGTGGCCTTGGAGGTGCATGCTAGGTAGGGAATGAGAGTGGTGAGGCCATCTCTCTTTGGTAAGGTGAGAAATGAAGATCAATAGTCTAACCTTGAGAGGTTTTTAGACAAGAAGTGAAATTGGCTCAAATTTGGCAGCAATTCACTAAGTATATTAATCTTGCAAATACATGAGCCAAGCCCTCTTATTTATAGTGTTTATAGGGCTGGAAATTCAAAAGAAAGTGGAGGGAAATTCAAATGAGAAACATTTAAATTTGGAGCCAATTCCTAGTCACAAGGGAAGTGTGACTTGGTTTCTTTTTTTGGCACCTCCTAAATCTACACATACACCTTCTTTTTATGTCACATGGAAGGTGTGACTTAGATTTATACATTTGCACCTCTTATATCGATATTTACACCTCCCTTTATGTTCTACTAAAAATACTCAAAAGTAATTACAAAAAAAAGACATCCAATGATGCTTAGTTGGCCCAGATCTTCTATTTGTTGGGCTTGAGCTGAAGTTGGAACTTGTATTTGGGCTTGGTCTTGGGCTTTTTCTATCATGGGCTTGGGCCTCTTCCATCAGATGGGGTTGGCATTGGCGGACCATTAGGAGCCAAAAAAGAATTTCTTAAATTTTTAGTTGAGTGGGGTGAATGAAGGTGTTTATCAGATCTGGGGTTGTGTGTGGATAACAGTGGTAGGAGAATTGTGGAATCATAAGAATAAGAGCATTTTTAGAAATGGAATGATAGATCATATTGAAATTTTCACAATGGCGCAATTGAAGGTGTGGTCATGGATAAAGTTCGAAGCTCGTGGTGTAAGTTTTTCGTACTCTAATTGGTGTCTTGAGTCACTGGTATGTATGAGAAATGTCAAAAAATACTAGGTGATTTTTGAAGAGTTGTGAGGTTTTTGTGATTTTTAATGGTTTTTATTTAGTGGATTGTTTTAGACTCTACGGTTTGTGTGTTTTTGGTAGTTTATGGAGCTTAGACAAGTAGGTGTCTTAGGTTGAATGTTTTTATAAGAGTTGAGGTATTCCTGAAATACCTCTTATTTATTTTTGCCATTGTTTATTACTATTTCAATTTTTTCTAATTTAAATTTTTTCTAACCTAACATGTTGCCATGACTAACCATCAATATTTATCAATGTGAGTTAATGACTCGTACAAAGTTATAAGTTATAACTTTTTTTTTAAAAAGGAAATGAGAGATAAATATAATTAAGTTAAGAAGGACATTCCTACTTTATATGAAATAATAATAAAAATGTCTATTATTCTTATTATTAATATTTTTAATTATTTTAGATCATTAATTGACAGTATTAACATACATTGGCTAAGATTGATGTCACTTTACATAATAATATATTAATATATTATAAATATCTTGAATAATTTCTTTTTGAAACTATGAATCAAATAAGTCGAATTTGCAAGTTGAGAGGGATTTATCTCACAAAACTTGATATAACTCAACTCGACAAGCAGATGACTAAGGATACCACAAACACTTCACAATTAGGTCAGTCATCTCAGCATCCAAGACAAGGTCCTACCAACATCAAAAGGACCTCAGTAGAAGAAAAACTGGACATAGGCCAGAGCATCAGATGTTCTTTCTTTTGATCTTTTTATAAGACAAGTTTATGTAAATAATTTTGGCTCTTTCAAGGGGTCCAAATAGAGTAGGGTGTACTTAGTAAATTGAGTTTGTGTCAAGCCCACCTTTCATGACATGTGCACTTAGGTTTAAGGTTTCTTTGACTACCTTCTAGAAAGTTTCTCTTAAATTACGCCTCTACCCCTTTAACTCTTGTTCCCCAAGTCACTCTCTCCTATATAAAGGGTGTCTTGCCTCATGTATTTTGACACATTTAAATTGAATAGAAAAGAAACTTTGTCAGAGTGTGTAGAGAGTTGAGTCTCCCAGAATTTGGGTCTTATCTTGAGTGCTCTACACTTCAAGTGGCAGCTCTTCACAACACATCTTGGAGTCTCCTCCCTGGCGTCACCACACCTTCATCATCCTAAGCTTCTCTTTCCTTTCATCTTTTATTTTTTCCATTCTTTTATGTTCTTGTGTTCATCTTTTTCTATTCAGTTTCCATCTTCTTTCTTTCCTTTATATGCTCTTTAATTCCACACATATTCCTCATCAACTCCATATAATTGTGTTTTCTCTTTGCCCTCTAGAAGTGAACATTCACACTTACTTAACTACTTGGTTAAGTTCGTGTACAGTGAGAATCTTTTTTGGGTTTATCACCATATTCTGCTTAAAATAAAAACACATAAACAAGTACAACTCATAAAATATACAATTTTAAAATCAACTCACATCAAACTCAATCATACCTCAAAGACCAATCATAACCAACACCTATTTTCATATCTTTATACTGGCACTTTCAAGTCCGCAAAATAATACAAAAGGTTAACAACTTTGGTTGTATCTTATAATCCCACCTATTCCCATTTCATCATGACATAAAGTAAAGTCTATCCATATTCAGTTTGACATGATCAAATTGAGAAGATGTCCAAATATTATTTGCAAGTTAATATCTCATCATGTTACTTCAATAATTGGAATTTTAAAATGATTTGTCAAATAGAATTCTACACTACAAATAACATATGTTCCAATAATCTACTAGAAAATCATATCATTAATTATTTTTCTATTTCCAAACCAACCAAAGAATTATCAACATTCATTATTTAGGTTAATTATATAGAATAGGTATATATCTTAATCATATGTTCAACTTTTTGTATACGGGTTAGATTGATTTATCTTTTATTTATATAATTTTTTTCCTCGGTTAAAAACACATTCATTATTGATAGTTAATTAAGAGTAAGCATCAAATAAAATGTTAGCTAACCAAGAGCATATTAGTATTATGTCGTCAGATAATCCATAATTCTTTTTAATGAGATCAGCCCTCTATATTTCAATAATGATCTTCACTTAACCAAAACAGCTTATAGAGAATGGTTGACACGGAGGATAACAAGAAAATCTATTATTATTTGGACAAAACTAAGATATTTTTTTGTTATATGAAAAATCAATTTCTTTTTGGAACCTTGAGTTTCCACGACTTGAGTTTCTTTATATTGGTTTTGTTATAAATGTAGGTTTTAAACAAGAGGAGGGTGAATTGTATATGAACGATTTTCATAAATATTGGAGGTAGATAGAAAGTCAGTGAGAAATCAATGAATTAGAAATCAGTTCAGTCAATTTTAAAACTGTTTTAAATGTGATTGCGAAAATCAAGTAGTTATTTTTGCGAAACAATCGGTTGTTTATACCAGTAGTGTTAAAAACAAAGCAAAAACAGTTTTAAAAGAGAGAAAGGATAGAGAAATTAACACAGAGTTTTATACTGATTCACTCTTTACCAAGATCTATACATCCAATCCTCAACAACCACTAAGAATTCACTAAGCAATCAAAAACCTTGATTGCACACACAATGCACCAAAGTGGTGATCTTGAACCCTTCAAGACCACACACTACCTTTGGCAAATACACCATAAATTTCATAACAACCTTTGAATCTGAACAACAATTCTCACATAAATATAGTAGTCAAGAGAGAAGGAATAGAGTACACCTAGGTACAATCACAGATTAAAGCAAAAAGAATACAACACAATTTTATTCCACTTTTAGAAAAGATCTAAAGCATTTAGCAATCTTGGAAGAACTGATTTGAATGATAATTAATTCAAGACCATGAGCGTAAAATCAAACAACCTTGGATCATCAATTAGAGTGGATTAACAAATTCAACTAGTCTAGACACACACACAACCAGCAACAAAGATCTTCATGCATTCCACTTGGATTTGAAGACATCAAAGCACCTTGTTCAACAATTTCCCCCTATTTGATGAATACAAATCCCTGGTTTGCTTGTGTTGTTCTTTTTTAATTTGATAGATCCTGCAAAACAGAAAATATGCATATATAAGGCATACATAGCAGCAGGATAACCCATATTTGAAAAGCACTCAAGAACTAGTTTTCTACATAAGTTTTTCAGCAACAAAACTAGTATAAACAGTGGTGAATTGCAGTGCAAATCAAAGATAAATCAGAGTACATAGCAGCAACATGATAAACCATAATTAAACCAGATAGCAGCAGCAATAGAACACCAGAAACCACGTCATTCTCCCCCTATTTGTATTCACAAATAGAATAAGAGAAGATGGATAAAAACAGAATAAGAAATAAAGCATTAAATTCTTCAATCCTCCTTGCCATATTGGAGCTCAATGAGCTAGTTTTGAATAGCCTCAATCTGTTCATCCAGGTTTTGGAACCTAGCCATATAGAACTCATGATGGTTTCTTTGATCATATGCAAAGTTGTCCATGTGGCTTGTCATCAACCTCTCAAAGGGAGTCATGGAGGTGATACGTTCATCCAAGTTTTTAGCACTTGGACAAGCATTGAAAGCTTCATCAGGACCTTCATTGCCTTGCCCAGCTTGATATCCATCATCACCATCATCTCCAGCAGCAGCAGTAACTTGCTCCTCTCCACCATCTTCAGCATGGATTCTAATTGAAGAACCTGCTTGGTCACCTTCTTCGCTAACCCATTTACCTCCAATTTTTGTGAATCCTATCTTGCTGAGGGATCCATTGTTGACTTCATGTAACGGCTTAACCACCTCAGTTAGCTCCTCCTAAAGATCAATTTCAAAATAATGCAAAAATTTAGAGATAAGAATAGCATAGAGATAGTGATAATCACTTAACCTCATGGATTTTTGCATGTGTTCCTTGAAAATGTGGATCCAATTGATCTTGATTTTGTTCATGATGCAGTAGATAAGAACAAGATCCTCCTCAGTAAGGACCGAATGGTTGCTTCTCTTGAAGTCAACATCCAAGATACAATGAAAGCAATAATTCTTTCATTCAGCTTCATGTCTCCCACATAAAAGTGCCTCACTTTGGATTGGGGATTCTTAAGGCAGCTTCTATAGTACGACATCTTGTTGAATTCTTAGAACAACCCCAATGTTTCCTTTATTTATCCTTAGCCCAATATATTTCATCCCAGTGACAGTAGACCACACTTTTAGAGTTGTCTTCATATCAATTCCTTTCATGTGTGAGCAAACATTATCACCAACCACATGAAGATTTGTATAGAAAACCTTCACTAAATCAGGATAAATATTTCCTAACAACTCCAGAAACCATTTCAGCAGCTGCTCCTTCAAGACATTCATCACTTCAATAAGGTTCTGCCCTTTCATCCAGTTGAAAGTGATACGTTTTGGATTGTTGATGGCTTTCCTACTAGATTCATGTAGGAACTTCTCTATCTTTTCATCATCCTCTGAAAACCAGTTTTCAAGACGCCCTCATCTCTTTACAGCACGAGTCTTCATCTTGACTTTCAAGAATTTCCCTTGAAGCTTCATCCTTCAGACCAGTATGATTCTTTACTCCCAAAGGTACCACATATGCTTATTTTCCATCAAAGAACCCTAGAAGAAACAAAATCAAAAGGCAAGATTTGGTCCCCTTACCAATTTGGGTCCATGGGCATTAACCGGATCATTATGAACCTTAGAATTCTTAAGAATCCATTTCAAAACACCCTTGTGAATAGAAAATTTCCTAACTCTGTAGAATCTAACAAAGTGGCCCTTTTTCATATAGTAAAAGCATGAAACAACTAGTTGTTTCGACAATTCAATCGGTTGTTTTTCAAAGAAGCTTGAAAATGGCTTTGAAACATATCTCTTATTGTTGTGTGGATTGAAACCCAATCCATTTTGTCAAAAACATATCTTTTAGATGCAAGAAATGTTTCAAAGTTTGATTGGCCTTTTATCCATAGTTTTTACAAGATAGTGGACTTTCTTTTCAAGTGATTCACAATTTTTACAAAAGCTAGAGTCACATTTTGCAAGAAAAGTTTTTGTAAATCATTTCGAGATTTTCAAAATCATTTTTTGAATTGTTCAACTCTTCTTCCAATGCTTTGACTCTGTTTTCCAACCAATTATTCATGTCTTTCAAGTGGTTGTTCAAAAGAGTCAGCCTATTAGCTTCTTCATGAGTTTCTTTAAAAGCATCAAGAAGCTGACTGTAATTTTCAAAATTAATTGAGGTGCTGGAATTTACACTTCTTGCATCTGATTCTCCCTTTGCCATCAAGCACAGATTTACCTCTTCATCTCCATTTGATGATGAGCTAGAGGAAGAAACATCATTGTCTTGCCAAGCAATGTAAGCTCTTTTAGTTTATCTCTTCTTCTCAAATTTCTTGCTTGGTTCTCTCTCCTTACTTTCAGTGTTGGGGCAATCAGCTTTAATATGGCCCTGTTTACAACATCCAAAACAGGTATAATTGTTAGCATTAAAATCATTGAGTTTCTTGTTGTTATACCTATTTGAGGATTGGTTCTTGTTGCAGTTTTTCTTTAAGAACTTATTGAATTTCTTGGTTAGCAAGTTAAGAGTTTCTCCATCACTGTCCTCACTTGATTCTTGACGATCTTTATGACCAGTAGCCTTCAAAGCAATATTTCTTACATGCTTCTCTTCATGTTCTTGATCATTCAGCCTATTCATCTCCAATTTGTGTTCCCTAAGCTTTCCAAACAATGAGGTTGTTGTCAAGGTAGTCAAATCCTTGGATTCAAAGATGGTTGTGACTTTGGGCTGCCAAGATCTATCCAAGCACTTGATGATCTTGATGTAGAGTTCCTTCCTTTCAAAGATATTTCCAAGCCTGGTGAGATGGTTAACAATGTGAGTGAATCTCTTTTGTACATCAGCAATGGTTTCCTCGTTTTGCATTCTGAACATCTCATACTCCTAAATTAGAGCATGCTTTCTTGCTCTCTTTACATCTTTGGTTCCTTCATGAGTAACTTCAAGAATATCCCATATTTCTTTTCCTGAAGCACAATGTGAGACCCTGAAAAACTCAACAAAAGTTAGAGCAGATGTAATGATGTCTTTAGCAATACAATCAAATTGACCTTTTTTCTTTCAGACTCAGTCCATTGGGACAAAGGTTTTTCTATGAAAACATCATCTTTCAGCTTTTGGAATAAAAAGGCCATTTTCAATGACATCCCAGATTCCTCTATCAATGGACTCCACAAAGATCTTCATTCTTACCTTCCAAAAATTGATAATTCAGACCACAAAAAAGAAATGACCTGTTTATTGAAGAACCCTCCCCAAAGGATAGCTTTTCAGCCATGAAAAAGATTTTAAGAATCGAAAACTTGAATGACTTTCAAGAACTTAGCTCCCGAAGCCAATTGTTAGAAATGTAGGCCTTAAACAAGAGGGGAGTGAATTATTTATGAAATATTTTTGCAAATATTGAAGGTAGATAGAAAGCCAATGAGGAATCAATGAATTAGAAATCAGTTTAACTCAATTTCAAAATTGTTTCGAATGTGATTGCAGAAAATCAATCGGTTGTTTTTGCGAAACAATTGAATGCTTATACCAACAGTGTTAAAAACAAAGCAAAAACAGTTTTAAAAGGAAGAAAGGATAGAGAAATTAACATAGAGAGTTTTGATTCACTCTTTACCAAGAGCTACATTCAATCCTCAGCAACCACTGAGAATTCACTAAGCAATCAAAAACCTTGATTACACATTCAACACACCAAAGTGGTGATCTTGAACCCTTCAAGAACACACACCACATTTGGCAAATACGCCACAGATTTCATAACAACCTCTAAATCTACACAACAAAAATTCTCACAGAAATACAATAGTTAAGAGAGAAGGAATAGAGTACACCTGAGTACAATCACAGATTAAAGCAAAAAGAATACAGCACAATCTTATTCCACTCTTAGAAAAGATCCAAAGCTTTTAGCAATCTTGGAATAACTGATTTGAATAATTTATCTTGAATTAATTCAATATCATACACGTAAAACAAATTATTTAAACTCCAATCAGTTTGTCAAAGCATTTAATGCAAGAGCCAAAACAATTTTAAATCCGTTAAAACAGATTAACGCTACTTAACAAAATTTTGTTAAGGTTTTCAGAAAAACAATCGATTGAAACATGAAACAATCGATTGAATTGGTTTGACAGCAAAGTCAACGAAAGTCAAGTTTTTTCAAATTCTTTTCAAAATACACTAAGTGTAAAACAACTGGTTGAATCGAAATTTCAACATGTTGATTTTTCACTTTTCTTTGAAAACACATCTTTTTCAAAAAAGATTAAAATCAAACAACCTTGGATCATCAATTGGAGTGGATTAACAAATTCAACTACTCTAGACACACACAACCAACAACAAAGATTTTTATGCATTTCACTTGGATTTGGAGACATCAAAGCAACTTGTTCAATAGGTTTGTCTAACCAAATAGATTACGCTGAGTTCTTAATCAACTGATTGAATTTCACTAAAGAAACCAGGTTCCTTTAGTGACCAAAGAAACTTTAATCACTACACCACCCAAATTCTTTCGTATTATTATGATTTTTATTATACTTATTATTAATAATAATATGAATAATAATATAAATAATATTAAAAAATAAATAATATAAATAATATTAATAATATTAATAATATCAATATAATATTAATAATATGAATATAATATTAATAATATGAATATAATAATAATAATAATAATCAAAATATCAAGGTGTAAAAGTAACCTTTTTTTAATTATTTTTGTTTAATTTCATTTAATTTACAACAAAAAAATAATATATAGGATTTTTTTTATGTTGCAATACAATCTTATTCTTTAAAAATAAAACATGATCAAATGATATAATAATTATTTATTTATTAAAATTAAATATATTAAAATCAATAGAATTAAAATTAATTTCTTAATTCAAAATACAACATAATTGATTTATTATAAAAAAATCAAATGATATAATAATTATTTATTTATTAAAATTAAATATATTAAAATCAATAGAATTAAAATTAATTTCTTAATTCAAAATACAACATAATTGATTTATTATAAAAAAAATCTGTAAATAAGAATTAAAATATACATATATAATAATCAAATTTATTGTATATTATAAAAATATCTTGCTCTTGAATAATTTTCTTCTAAAATTATACCATTAACAATTTATTTATTTTTATATCTATTTTTTACTCTATTTTTTCATGTGTCCAAGCCATATAATAATTTTTCTCGAAACATCATATGATTACATACCTAATAAAATGGTATAATTACCTTATTCGTCCCTACTTTCTGGGGCAATAGTCAAATTTAGTATAATGGTTTTTAAAAAAAATCAATTTCGTCGCTATGTTTGTTTAAATGTAAGGGACATCGTTTGTAGAATCCGAAGGCATTCTTGAGCGTGGAGCAGTTTCGTGGGTTGTCGTTTCTAAGGTTAGAAGTTTTTGACTTACTTTCAGAGTGGTTATGTTTGTGATTACTTTGAGGGAACATTTTACAGAGTAGTTTAAGATGTAGGGTCCACCATGTGCAAGACTTTTGTATGTGTGGTCCAACATTTGGTTTCTGACATAATTAAGTGCATAATTGCTTTGTAATTTGTTTGTTATTTGTCATCATATGTATATTTATATTTTACAGGGATACCTTTTATAAAGTCCATATCATGGAAGAAGGTTATTTTCAACTTGTGGTCCACCATAGTGGAACATTTTGTGATGCGAGATATGTTGGTGGTGATACCTCAACATGGTCATATGACGGTGATAGATGGAGTTACTTTGAAATACTTGGCATCCTAAAGGAGATGGGAGATGGGGGTTTTAACAGTACAGGAGATGTGGTATTCATGTGGAGGTTGTGAACAATTGGAAAATAGATTGGAGGTTCTGGTTGATGATGGTGGTGCAATAGAAATGCTAAAAATTGAAAATACACATGGTGAAGTTCATTTATTTTTAGTGCATGTTGTTTTAGAGGCAGAGGTGTTATTTCCTTTAGGTGATGTTGTGGAACCCGAAGGTGTTAAAGGTAATGTTGAGGATGGTTGTGGTGTGGAACCCAAAGGTGTTGAAGGTAATGTTGAGGATGGTGGTGGTGTGGAACCCGAAGGTGTTGAAGCTGATGTTGAGGATGGTGGTGGTGTGGACATTGGTGATCATCATGGTATGAAAGGTGCGGTTGAGGAAGATGATGAGGAGGACGAAGGTTATGGTGGTCAGGGTATTGGTCCGCCTATTCATGAAAACATGGAATGTGATAATGATGGTGTTGATGATGATGGTGGGCATGTGTCAGAAGATTCTTTTTGGTTAAGGGAAGTTGAATTTATTGAAGGTGAAATTGAAGCTCAGAGTGAGGTCATTTGTTTTCAGTTGACTAAGTTCTGAAATCATTTATGCACACCAATTAGTAGGTTCTAAAATCATTTTTTTTCCTTTACTACATTATGGTCTAGATCAAGGTTCACATTCAGTCCAAAATGTGACTGACTTATCAACAATATTTGTGAAGGCTTTAATAGTGTGCTTGTAGTTGCACGTGCAAAACCTATCATTATCATGCTAGAAGATATCAAGACTTATATAATGCAGAGATGCGCAAAGAACAGACTGAAAATTTCCTCATTTGAAGGATAAGTATGTCCAAACATTTCAAGCAGAAGCATATCAAACTCAATATTGGATACACAGGTTAGATAACAACATTGATGCACTCTTTCAAAAACTTATTGTGTTACTTGTTACATATGTCTAACCAATTCCATCATCACAGCTCTTCCGCAGATCACCTATTTGAAGTGAGACATACCTCTACCATTAGATAAAAGTTTGCAGTTAACTTGGACATACATGAGTGCAGCTACCGAAAATGGATGTTGATTGGAATACCTTGTTGTCATGAACTTTCTGCAATGAAATTTGTCAATGTCAATCCATTCAACTTCATTTCATTTTGGTTCAACAAGGAAACATCTGCAAAGGTATACAACTCAACTATATATCCACTAAATGGTGAACAAGTATGGGACAGAATTGAAATGCCAGATGTTCTGCCAACTCTCACAAAGAAGATGTCTGGAAGACCAAAATAGAAGATAAGGTTAGAGGTATGGGAGGTAATGAAGAACAAGAATCAGTTAGGCCAAACTAGACTAAAGAAAAATGTAGGATCTGTAATAAGCTTGGCCACTACAGAATTTTTTGCATTGAAAAACCATCTGAACAAGGTCCAAGTGAACCAAGCCCATCTCAACAAGGTGCAACTCAGGCAGGTCCAAGTGCAACAGTTCCATCTCAACAAAGTCCAAGTTAGGCAGGTCCAAGTGCACCAGGCCTATCTCAACAAGGTCCAACTCAGGCAGCTCCAAGTGCACCAAGGCCATCTGAGGAAGCTCTAAGTCAAGCAGCTCCAAGTCCACCAGGGCCATCTTAGGAAGCTCCAAGTTAGACAAATCCAACCGCACCCCCGCCACCATCTCCCCCTACTCAACCAAAAGTTTCACAACCATCTCAGGAAACTTGAAGGACAACAAGATCAAGTGCCAAAATTTTCAAGACCTAGCACCAGACTTAAGTTACAGTCCATGAGAGACCGCTTTTGGAAGTAATGAATGCTTTTAGAATCCATGAATTCTTTTGGAACCCACTAATTTTTATACCTGTGTATTTTGAAAAGCAATTATTGTTGCCTTCTACTAATGTATTTTGGAATGATGATTTGGTAGTTTGTTAATGTATCATGTACTCAATGTACCTGGTAATTTTTGAAGTACCTTAATGTTATCAGGTTCTACATAATTAAGTTTTTGTGTGTGCTTGTTACACTTTATATTCATGTCACTATACCTCAGCTAATTTAAACTTAATAATCACTTTTGCTACTTGTCTAGTTGTCAAAACTGTTTTGGTTTGCATCTATGAACTTTGTAAATAGTTGCTCAAAAACATTTTAACTCAATCACATTAATAATATACTTATTTCATTTGGATAAAAAATATTTAATTCTTTAAAATAAAATTTGCACTGAACACATCCTTATGGAGAAAAGTTTGCGGTTAACTTACAATTTTGCATTGATACACATTTTGGATACATGTTACATATTAGACATAATGAACTCAACACACAAATACAAATTACATTAACTAATTCAATCATAATCCCAACCAAAATATACATTCATACGTCACGCATGGGAATTTTAAGAAAATAGTCAACATAACAATGTTTATTACAACAACAACACACAACCCTACTAATAACATCTTAATCCACTTTCTTGACATCTTCATACGTTTTTCCAAGCTATAAATCTTGTTTCTTTGTCTAGCAATAATTCTATCCTTGTCATCCCCTCTGTCTTCAATGCACCATCTGAAGAAATTGCATCTCATGCTTACGCCACTCTTATTCTGTATTAAACAAAACGATAACCAAAAAATCAATACCAATGCCTTTTTTTCATAAACCAGAGTTTAATACATCTCACATTGTACTTTGCACACCCCCAAAATTGCCTCCCACCATTTTTGACAGTTGTTGTTGTTCTCAAAACTGCAAAGTCCTTGCAATTGCAAATGGGAGCAATAAAAGTTGTCTTACTCCCACCACCATGGCTAGAATTACATCGGTGTTGCTGGACTTCCATTTGATTACAGTTGCATGATGATACAGATGCAGACCTATAGGCACACATTCCCACCCCAAACGAAGCTACCAACTAACTCAAGCCATGAACGAATCACAAACGCTAATTACTCCTCCTCCACCAACAAATCTACAACACCGGACTCCACCACAAACGACCCTTCTTTTTGTCAACACTCTCGTTTCTGTGAAGCAACCACCATCCAATAACGATTACGCTCAAACTGAAACCCTAACCACCACTATTTAATAATCTCCGCCCATCCAACCTTATGCCCCCCAATCTGACGTGTCTTTTACTTCACAATCCACATAACCTCTTCTCTCTGTCACATAAGCAGAAGTTGACGCCGTTTGCTGTGACTTAACAGAAAGGACCATTTTGCATACATTTAAACAAACATAGAGACGAAATTGATTTTTTTAAAAACCACTATACTAAATTGAGTATTGCCCTAGAAAGTAGGGACAAATAAGGTAATTATACCTATTAAAATCAAGTCTTAATACACTCAACCACATATATAATTTAGCATATCATAATCCTAACTCAAAAACTAAATATTTATATTTATAAAAACATAATTATCATATGTTTTCAAAATATATTTTTTTCTTTAAAAAATAATAATTTTTTTTTCTCTAATTCTAACAATATTATAATAAAATTATGACAAAAAAAACACTCCCTTATATTCCATATCAATCTTAAAATACTCAATACACATGTTTTAAAAATGTTTTTTTTCCTACTCGGTTACTAATAGTCGAGGATTCGGTAATAAACGACTATACGAACAAAGGTAGAACTTGGTTGGTCAATTAGATTAGTTTGAAGTAATAAGCAGCTAATTGGAATTAGGGAATTATTGGACAAGAGTCAACATTATTAAAAAAGAAGACTCAATAGAAAGTTATAAATAGAGCAGTACTCTCATAAAAAAAAGATAATGACTTCTTTAGTTTTGAACTCATAAATATCCCAACACCCTGTTGACTTGAGCGTTTGAATGTTTTTACAATATCTCACCCTTCAAACACAATTATCGATTAAAAGGAAGAAGATTTAACATAATAACAATAATAAAAAATATTTGGTCTGAGATTGTAAGATTTTTCTCCTTTCATAAATTCATAATTCTTTCTCTATAAAAAAAAACAATTTCCTTACCTTTATTTCCGGTATATGAACTATAAGTATACTACTGTTTATATTTATGTTGAACCTCTTCTTTCAATCTTTTAAAACATTCTGAAACTTCATTATTATTATTATTATTCCTCTTAATTATTATTATTATTATTATTATTATTATTATTATTATTATTATTATTATTATTATTATTATTATTATTATTATTATTATTATTATACTTCTTAATTGTCAATGACTAATTATGTTAATTTAATTTTTTTAATTGATATTAATATACTAAATTTATCCAGTGACCAACTTTATTCCTTATCTATAAGTATTATATTTTTAATTAAATAATTAATATTTAAATATATTTACTAAAACACAATTCACATATATCTCACAGTTAAAACTGAAATATCAAATTATATATACATACATATATATATATATATATATATACAAAACTTATTTTAATATTTAACAATTATTTTGCATTAGGATAATAAGGATTGAAGAGTGGATAAGCTCTGTTTCTATAGACTGGTACTGACCATCTATTTAAGGCAATCAATTACCTATTTATGACCTTGTGTTTGATTGATGTAAGACAACATTGGATAGGAATGAAACAGTAAATATAAGAAAATAAAACAAAGATTGGATAAATAAAAAAATTGAGAAAGTGTAATTGTTTAATTGGTTAGGAAGAAATAGAAAAAAAATGTTTAATATCTTAATTTTTATACACAAAAAATGTGTACAAATGTTTTAAAATTGATATAGTTTAGTTGTAACTATTTTAAAAACCGTGAAAGTTGCTTGAGGATAACTGTTTCTGTTTTTTTGACTGTTAAAGAAAATGACATTTTATAGCATTTATCAAAATAACCAATTTTTTGCATTTTTCATGTGCTAACCCTCACGTCTCTATTAGATTGATTTTCTTTTTTGGTGTTTAGCCAACAAGAAGAAAATTATTTAAAATTAATTTAATTATTTACAAAGTAGTTTACTTTTTACTTTTTCTCTTTTTAAATAAATAACTCTTATTTTTACTTTATTTCTTTACGTACTTTTCCTTTTTTACATTTTCAATCTCATTGATCCGTTAACATTGTAATAATGTACAAATTAAAAATGCTTAATTGATTTTACACTAAAATATCATCAATTTTTTGTTGTTATCATCAAACTATTTTTTTTTTCAATCACCTAGAATAATAATAATAATAATAATAATAAATTACAATTATCATAATATAAATTAAAAAAAAAAATTGAATTTTTCTCACAATATTTTTATCAAGTATTTAATTTTATGGTTTCGGTATCTCACAATAAATAGTAATCACTCGTTCTATTTTTTATGTCATTTAAGATTGTTTTTAAACTAAGAGATATAATGATATTTTTGAAAATAGTTATTAATTTTTGTTTTTGTTTTTATGGTAATAAAACTAAGTGAAAATAAAATAAAAAAGTAACCAATATCGAAAATTATAATGAAATAAAAAATAAAAGAATTTCCAAATGGAGTGATTTTTGAAAGAAATCTAAGGATAGTATTATTTGAAAATGGAGAGAGTAATCTAAACATTGAAAAGAGTAGCATGATTGTGCAGGTTTTTTTTGAACTTGTGTCTTCTTTTGCCACCCTCTGAGACGTTTACTTGTGCTTCTGTGAAGTCTCTGTCACAATAACATGGTTAGAAAAAGACAGCACCCAAATGAATTTCCCTTCACATAAATAGATAATAGAGGAGATTGTGATGAAATGGTTAATAATTGGTTGCATTGTTTGAAGGTAACATAGAACAGTGATGGAATCTTGGGAAGCCATAATTGATGTTAGAAGAAACAAGTAAGAAGTCACAGTCAGAGATGGGAGCCCTGGTGGCACAAAAAGCTGCACTTGGCCGGTGGATTTATTTCTTAAAGATATGACATACAAATTTGTCCCTTTCTTTGATGTATATATGTCAACATACAAATTATTGTATGGGCCTCAAGTACCTAGCTAGTGCTTTTCTTAATATATTTATTTTATTATTTCAGATTTTAGAATATCATTTTATTAGTAATATCAATTTTATTATTTTTATATTTAACTTAAAATGACAATGTAATTAATAAGATGTTAAATAATATAATCAAATTACCATATTTTATAATAACATAATAATAAATAACTTACACATAAAAATGTTTTTTAACTAAATAACAATTTGTAAATTTTTAATTTAAACTTAATTTTGTATTTATTATGTTTATCTCCATGGAACCTCATACATCATTCCAATGTCCCATATTTTTCTAGCTCTTTCAAAAGGATGGACCTTTGAGTATTTTTTTCTTAGAGAGAGTTGCATGCTTGAGAGTTCATAGTAATTCAACAAGTCAATCTAAGTACACTTTGTATAACATTGGAGGCCTCATGACTAGATATGAGACTAAGAGAATGATGCAATTATTACAAGGTCTAATGGAGATAAAGCAACCTTAACGTGGTTTAAACTTCTAGTCGTGGGTTATTGTTTGGATCAAGTTTCTTTTATTTTCTTTACCTATTTTCAAAATGATTCATAAGTCGAATTTATATCAAGAGTCCAACATATATCCGCATTTTTTCTCACCAATTCATATCATTATGGCCAATACGGGCTCAATTGTCATTACCCACTACATCCTTCATGTTAATGAGGTATGTTTTGAAGAATGTGATAATTTATTATGTGGCCTCAATTCAAGTAGAACTTTGTGTCACAAAAGATAACGTTACTACAAGAGAAAAGAAATAATGAAAAAAATAAACTTACAAGAAATTAGAAGAAGATATTATAAACATTCTTGTAATTTCATGTAAATTAAAATAAAATAAAAATATTTTATTTCTTTAAGAATCAAAATTCAAGACACGATAACTTCGGGTTTTGTTTAGAAAATTAAGAGTATAAATAGAGTAGGGTCTAAACTCGTCCTATTCTTGTAAGGACCTTCTTTTGAAAAGGAATATGCATCAAGAAAATAAGACTTTCTATTTCCTAAAAGTTAGCTTATATATGTATCCACTCCTTTGTATCATAACTTGTAATTTGGGAATGAAGTGTAGTGGGATTTCCTGAGTTCATCAAGAAGTTAGTTTCCATTTTTGATGGAGAAGTGTCTTCATGATTTGTAGAATAGTTGGTGATTGGCGGAAGCTTCATGGAGTGAAAGCGAAACAAGGTCCTCCTAGGAGTTATGGTGACCTTGAAGGTGCATGAAAGGTAGGGATTGAGAGTGGTGAGGCCAACTTTCTTTGGTAAGGAGGAGATTTGAAGATCAATAGCCTAACCTAAGAGGTTTTTGGGCAACAAGTGAAATTGGCACAATTTGGCAGCAATTCACTGAGTATATTAATCTTGTAAAACCAAGAGCCAAGGCACTCCTTAAATAGTATTGGAGGCTGGTTTAAATACCAATTTGCATTTTTAACAAAATTACAAAAGAAATATTCAATGCTACTTTTGACAAGAATTTAAAAGTTATTCTACACTAGGAGCTATGGCGTCTTTGAGCATGTATAGGTAGGTCTCTTTGCCATCAGTGGCAGTGTTCCAATCCTCTTCAAGCTTCCTAGCCATGGCCCTAGTGATTGGCCGAATATGACATGGTGGTGGGCTCTCAATTGTAGTGGTGCTTGGGCCTCTTCCATCAATTTCTAAGAATTTTATCTTGAGTTTTCTTAAATCCAAGTAGTGATTTTTCTTTTGCACATATCTTTTTTGTGAGAGTGGTGTCTTTTTCATCTTCTATCACTTCCATATTTTGATTTAATGTTTGTTTTTATAATCAAACCTTCAAACTTGAACAATCTTTTGATTAATCTCGTGTTCAGTGGAGAGATTCTAAGAATTTGATGCTTTCTTGTTTTTCAGTTCTTCTTTCAAATTTTCAAGACATGTTCATGAACTTTCCATGATTTTCATTCATTTTCTTCTATTAGTATGGATTTTTCTTGATTTATTTTTAATGTTCTCCATAGAAAGCACCTTCTAATCAATTCAGTTTCATAAAAACATTATTTTTTTCTGTTTGTACCAATTTGAAAATTGATTATAAATAAGAACATCATGAATTACAACTATTTTAGTCATATTTGATAGATAAAACTCTTAATTCTCAAAGTTGAACCTTATCATTTGATATCTGCAGTGTATGGTTTCAAACATAATGTATTTGAATAAAAAAAACATGATAAACACAATGTGTGTGCGTGTGTGTTTCAGTCTTAAAGGTACAAGAACATTTAACAAGCTTTTAGGTGAAACTTGAAACAAGTGATAATGTGTATGAAAGTTGAAATCGGTCTTTAAAAATCTAACGCCAAAATTGTTAGTACTTTGGTATCTAAAGGATGTTCGTGAGAAATTTTGTTGTTGATTTTGGTCTCTAAATTTGTTGCAAAAATTTATGTTGATAATTCAATCACTAATCTGAGAATCAACCTTGCTTTATGTATTCAACTTTTCTTGGTTAATCTTGTGTTTGTTAAGTTTTTTCTACATAATTTCTATTATTACTTGATTTGGTTTTGGTTTTGGTTTCATTTTCGTTTGTAGATTAATCTTGAAATAAATTTATCAATAGACTCCAAACATAGGAATTAAGTGTTTGAACTTTGTTTAGATCAACTCTTATTTCTGTGTTTAATTTTTGGATCACAAAGGCACATAAAAAGTGAAAAAGGATCATAGATGAAACTAAATAGCATCGATCGAAAACCAAATGAATCAAAATCCTTTCTTAGACTTAATATTGATTGATATGATCATTCATTTGGAAAACCAATTCTAACATTGGTTGTTTTAATCTTATTTTCTTAGGCGATTTTGATTAGAAAGTTTTGTTAAGATGTTAGACGGTCTAGTACTTGCTAGAAAATGTAACTCCCATTAGACGGTTTCATGTTAAGAGAGTTTATCTGTTTTGATTATAACAAACACTATAAGATGTGTTAAGATTTCTAACAAAGCTCACTTATGTACATAATCCAGCGAAAACACATTAGACAGTCTACTAAGATTAAACATGTTAGACGGTCATGTAGTATTGAAACTGATAGACAATTTCTCAGTGTTAAGTTCATTAAACGGTCTTTGTGTTAAGAAAGGTAAAGTCAAAATATACAGCATTCTCTCATTAGACAGTCTAATTGCATAGACATGTTAAACAGTCTCAAAATACAAGGATCTGTTGGACGGTCTCGTTAGACATTTTCTGAGAACATAACACGCTAGATGACTCCAAGGCACAAGACAAGTCAAACAAAATAATGTTAATGAACATGTTACAGGGTCACTAGAACTTATACATGCTAGACGGTCATTTCGTCTTCTACACGTTAGATTGTCTAACATATTAAAATGTGTCTAAACTTGATTTTTGTGTTCTTAGAATACTTTTGACATTGCTTGAATATTTTCAAACCTCATTAGACAATATTAATTCATACAAATCAAAGTTTTCCATCAAAATAACTGGTTGATTAATTTTGGGAAGTTTATGTATGTCTTAACGAAAAATAAAGCACCCCGGAAACTATGAATCTTACTTGTTTTAATGATTTTTTAATGCAACATATTATATATATATATATATTACAAAATGTTTCGAGTATTGATATGTGATTCAATCCTAGCTTGCATCTTTATTTGTGGATCTTCTTCTTCGTTTTTTTTTATTTGAATATCTTCTATGGATGATGAACACTAGTGCGGAAGCATGAATAACTATAGAAATTTGGAAGAGATGAAAATTATGATGGTGAATCTAAGTAAGGTTAGGCCAACACTTAGTTTATAAAGTGAGATTACGCCAACATTACTAGTTTCTAGAGTGAGGTTAGGCCAACACTACTAGGAGGAGTCTAGAAAATTTTATAGTAAGAAGACAACTTTGGAGAGAACTTTGAACAAGTACAAGTATCTCAATTGGACAGTATTTCATTACTCAAATCAAAGTTAAAAATCATGTACAAGAGACTCCTATTTATAAGAGAAAGTCCTTCAAAGACAAGTATCACCACCTTATAGGTGCAAATTCTCTCCATTGAGAAAAAGACATGTGGAGCCTCATGCCTTCCTTGCCTACATTTCTATTTGCATCCCTCTTTACTAATTTACATTCTACTTTCTTTTCTATTTACATCATTCTTTGCTTTGGCCCAAAAGACAAGACCCAAAACTTCCTAACTACTCTATACAATTTTTACAAGGCTAAGAAGAAGAAAAATACTTTACAATCTCTTCAGTAAGTCTCGATCTTCATCTATCTTCTTAGTCAAAAGTTTCAATGTCGGATGGTTTTCATCAATATGTCTTAAAGATTAAAATGGACATAGTATTAGAAAGTTTTCATTTGAAGGTTGTCTATCTGGAAAGTTTTTGAAAAATAGAGACAGATTCAATCATTGTCTTAGAGCATCTTTCGAAAAATATATTGAGAAAATAAGTTTAGGTTAAAGTTTTTCTATTTCTCAACATTTAAATCTTGTACAAACTTTAAAATTATTTGAAAATATTTTTACAGTAGAAATTCTGAATTAGAAGTTTAAATTATTCTGAAAATTAACAGATTATGTTTCTATGATACTCATGCATTTATACGTTGATTATTATTGATTATGATATTTAAAATAATTCTAGAAAATATTTTCAGCACTTAATGACACATAGAAAGATCAGATCAAAAGTTTCCTCTTGAAGCGCCTAATGGTAAAAAGATGAAGTGTAGGACAAGATTCATGCAAATTTAAAGAAATACTTCAACGTTAAAATATCCACAAGTAAGGAAGGATTTCAAAGTGCAACAATGTGATATTAATTAATAAAGACACAAAGAAAACATTAAAGCTAAAGTTTCCTTATTAAGCATCTAATGGGAAAACAGTGATGCTTCATTACAAGAATTGCGTGAATGATTATTAAAGCAATATCTAGCTTCTATCAATGAAGATATACAAATAGAGAAAGGATTCAAATTATAACAAGTGATCAAGATGCATTAAAATAGGGGTGGCAAAGCGGGCCAGCCCACCCCGCATTGGCCCGCAAAAATGCGGGTTGGGTTGGCCTGCCCCGCAAAGTTATTGCGGGCTAGAATTCTCAACCCGCCCCGCATAAGAGCTGGCCCGCGGGTTTGTGGGTCAGCCCGCGTTTTTTTTTTAAATTAAATATTTTTTTTTTTTTTACATTTTGTTCTTAAAAACTTGTCAAATTTAAACCTATATATTTGTTACTATCAAACCTAAATCCTTTTTCTTCCTTTTCAAACATAATCAAACATCAAAACATTAAACATTAAGATAAATATCAAATATCACTATTCTTCCACTTCCAAAACATTAAAAATACCTAATTCCAAAACATTAAACTTAAACATAAACATTAATTAAAAAAACATTAAACATAAACATTATTGACGCGATTGTGTTGTGTTTCTTTCTTTAAAATTTTGTGAAAACCTAATTGCGTTGCCTTGCTGCTGCTAAGTGCCAATTTTTCTTTTTCTTGCGAGTTAGCGGGTCAGCCCGCCCCGCCCCGCCCCGCTGCTGGCCCGCGCGGGTTGCGGGCTAATGCGGGTTAGCGGGTTGAAAAGGTCAGTCCGCCCCGTGGTTTTTAGCAGCGGGCCGGCCCGCACAATCCCCCCGCTTTGCCATCCCTACATTAAAACTTCAATACCAAATTAGAGCGTCTAATATGAGAAAAATGATGAACAATACAACATTCTGGAAATTCAAGTACAGATTATTCAAAGGTTCAATGTTCAAGCTTATACCAATAAGGAAACATTTTAAAAGTTCAAATATGATTAAGACGCACAAATTGCATCAAAGCCAAAGTTTTCTTATAGAGACTCTACTGCATGAAGAAGAACAACCGTGTAGATTTGAACATATACTCAAGTTAAATGGGTTTAAAACATCAACGTTCACATTTCAACAAAGAAATAACATTTCAAATTATCTCACACATTCAATACACATAAAGAATGATTCATATTAGAAGTTTCCATATAGAGCGTTTAACGACTATATGGTACAATGTAGAGTAAGAAATTTGAATGTACATCTTCAAAGTGCTATATAAAGACCTAGAGAACAAAGAATAGCAATACAAGAATGTTGAAAAGATTTCAAAGAGAAATAAAAGTTTGTTTGAAAGTTTTACTTTGTACTCTAGTGAATTAGTTTGTGAGTTAAACCTTTGTAAATCCTTCACACAATGAAGTATACAATGTGAGCTTGCATTGTTCTCTCTTTCGAGAGTGTTTTTCTCAATTCTTTGAGAGGTCTTGATATCAGGAGGAGACTAAGACTCGTGTCCTTGGAGAGCTGTATAATACTTGTCCTAGAGAGATGTTAAAATTCGGTGTACCTGGAGAGGTGTAAAATACTTGTCCTTGAGAGGTGTTAAAACTCGATTAGTGAAAAGTTCTTAAGTGGTTTTGCTTAAGGGGACTAGACGTACATAGTCCAAGTGGTAGGGTGAGCCAGTATAAATTTGTGCCTACTTCAATCTATCATTTACCTATTGGACGTTGTGTTTGTTTTGGTTTTTAGGTACTCAAATTGAGTTAAGGCTCCATTGAATCCCCTCCCCACTTTGGAGCCAGTTGTCCCCATATATTTTACCATAATTTAGTTGAGTAATTTTTTTTATATTTTATATCTTTTTTTCTTTGTCTATATTTTGTTACTCTTTTGTTATATATTCTTGCTTTACCTTTTTCAATTTGTCTTTCTTAAGCTCTCATACTTTTGCCTAAAAGTTGTCAAAATTTTCTTAGACTTCTTAGTGCATTTGGAAAATCAATTCATATTTCACTTGAATTGATTACCTGCATTAATGATTATTTGAATTGTTGAACTAACTTTCAGAATTTGAGTAAAAAAAGAGTGCATCTTATATTTTCTTTTGCCTCGTTAAGAGCTTGAGAGAATTTTGTGACAATTTGATATTTTAAAACACCGAAATCAAGAACAATATGAATTATATTTCTTTAACTTATTTTATTTTTCTAATCAAATTTCTTTGTTAGTTTTTATTTTTGCTAATTTTTTCTATGAAGAAAACAATGTTTAGCCAAGATAATTCTCTAAGACATGCTGAACTCTATGCTAAAGTGGAATAGCTTATGAGAAAAATTTTCCAAACACAAACCATCTTACATAGATACGAAGAAAGACAAAATAGAAGAAGGATAACTTCTTATGAAGATAGTGAAAATTCTCAAGAAGAACAAATTTAAATGTTTAGACCAAGAAGAGAAGGATATGACTTGTATTAGGAAAAATTATCGAGAAGTCACGTAAAATTTTTAGGAAAGTGACTCAAAATGTACTTTGAATGACAATCTAAAATAAAGAAAATTTTAAGTGTGTATGCTTACAAAAACATACAAAAGTGAAACTCATTACTTTTGAATTTTAAAAAAAAATTACTTTAATATGGTGAAACCAAGTTAAAAAGTGGTTAATGGTAGCAGGATAGTCAATACTCCATGGCATGACCTTCAAATGTGTGTGACAGATGTATTCATTCATTCTTTTAAAAAAATAATTGTACTTAAAATTTTAAAGACTTGTCCAAGACAAGGAGTGTAGAAAAATACGACAAGGGATTAAGAAAGAGAGAAAATAAAGCATTGAGAAGAAAAAAAAAAGATAAGAAAAGAACTTAGAGAAAAAGAAGAGAAAAAATCCAAAGAAGAGAAGAAAATGAAAAAGAAGAACTGCATTCCAAATCACATATTGAGAGTATAAGAGAGGAATCCTTAAAGAAAAATTCCCAAACTTTCATTTCTTCTCTTTTACAAATTTTGAATCTACTTCTCCTAAAAGTATTACTCATGTAAATTATATTGTTTTATTGCCTAATAAAGATTAACATACTAAATAACAATGACAAAAATAATGGGAAAAGAAAAAGAAGATGATAGAGAATAAAAGCACAAACATTGATGAAGATCCTAACAGAAATATTTTTATAATTTTTTTATATGACTATAGGAACTTACAAGAGCATTCTGCATGCTTTGATTTTTTGTAAACATAATTTGTATAAAAATTTTGTCCGCTATAATTCAAATGAAAATTAAAAAAAAAATTAAAAAAATTAAAAAGATTTTGGAAATTATTTCATAACTTTGAGAATCTCTTTATTTGTATTTAATTCATGTTAATATATTTAATTTTCTATTTTAAATTATTGGGCTTTGTTTGTTTGACCCAACTTTCCTTTTCTGTTTCAGCTAGGTCTTAATCTTTTTCTTATATATACACCATGTATTTTACTCTCT
>Ga0123342_1003384_pt1 | contig 25623 bp, 22 predicted proteins | sample Turbeawhitnodule_FD_89960 | JGI IMG/M metagenome (GOLD analysis project Ga0123342, IMG submission 89960) | Root nodule microbial communities of legume samples collected from Mexico - Turtle bean Mexico white nodule | ecosystem: Host-associated > Plants > Roots > Nodule | place: Mexico: Nepantla...
AAAAATGTAAAAAGGTATAAATTCATAAATTAGGGATTATTTTATATGTAAATTAGCAATAAATCCTCATAAGTGCCTATATTTTAATATGAAATATTACTGAAATTAGACACTTATCAACACACATTCGCCACTTCCCGTTAGCTTTCTTTACTAGCACCACGTTGGTAAGTCATTCAGGGTACTGGATTTCTTTGATGTGGCCAGCTTTCAACAACTTCGTTGTCTCTTCCCGAATGACTTGTCGCTTCTCTTCGTTAAATTTTCGTCTTCTTTGGTGGACGGGTCGAACGCTAGGGTCCATGGTGAGGCGATGACACAGAATATCAGGGTCAATTCCGGGCATGTCGGTCACGGACCATGCGAAGGCGTCGAGATGTTTCACTATGACATCGGAGATTTGGTCCCGCAACTCTATGCACAAGGATTTCCCAAGTTTAAACATCTTTCCCCCGATCTCCCTTTCTTCTACCCCTTTGGCAAGCTCGGGTCGGTTTTCCCGGACGATCTCTTCTCAGGTCACTCCATCTTCCTTTGGTGGTCTGGACGTGACGGAGAATATTCCTCCCCTTGTTTTTAGGTTGTTTTTGTAACACCTCTTAGCTTCTTCCTAATCGAACTCAATGGTGATTACTGCTCCCTTAAGGGAGGGCAACTTCACTTTCATGTGTCTAGTGGACGGGACTGCCTTCAACCTATTTAAAGCTGGTCTTCCCAATAGTATGTTGTAAGTTGAGGGAGCATCGATAACGAGGTACCTGATTTTGGTGGTGCGTGAAGATAGGTTGTCTGTGAAGGTGGTACTTAGTTCAATTTACCCATGGACCTCTACCTCGTTTCCGGTAAATCCGTACAAACGTCTGGCATAGGGTTTCAGTTGGTCCACGGACAACTGTAGACGATTGAAGGTTGTTAAGAACATGAGATCGGCTGAACTTCCTTGATCTACAAGGACATGGCGTACCCTTCTCCCAGCGGCGATTAGGGAAATCACCATCGGGTCGTTATCGTGTGGCACAACGCCTTGGAGATCGGCTTCCGTGAAGGTGAGGTCAACGTCGGGAGCGAGATCTGTCTGTTGTGTTTCTACTGCTGCCTGGGAGGCATATCCCTCTCTTGGGAAACCCCCCGAGATAGTGTTTACCTCTCCATGAATAGGAACCTCGTGCCCCTGATCCGCTCCTGTAGCCACCAATGTTTAATCGTCCGTTTCTTCTTGCAGGTAGTCCTTCAGGAACCCGCTCTTTACTAACTCGTCTAGTTGATAGGCCATAGCTAGACAGTTTCGTATATGGTGGTCATTCGCCTGATGGAATTCACACCAAGCGTTCTTATTGGCCTCATTTTCTTGTCAGTCTTTGTTGGTACCTTCAACCTTGCCGCTATGTTGGGAATGGTGATCAACTCTTTGAGCTCCACCCGAAAGTTATGCTTTGGGGGAGGATCTCGTCTGGTTCGTGCCCCCCTCGGGGTCCGTTCATAGGGTTTCTCCAGTCCCTTCTTCTCTGTTGTTGCTTCGTGAACTCTCATAGGCAGGGGTCAGGTGGTTGCCCTTGGTCGGACAGGGGGCACGAGACCCTACTTCTGTGTTACACGATCATTTGCGACAATGTGGGCTAACGCGCGGCGTCGAATCTCTGTGAACGTCCTCGGGTAGACCCTCAGTAATGATTCGCTGAAGGGTCCTAGTAGCATTCCTTTGAAAAAGGTATGAACTATCATGGCCTCATCGGTGGGCTTCAGGCGGACCACTAGAATCACAAATCTGTTCAGGTAATCCTTCATGGATTCCCCCGGTACTGCTTAACATCAAAAACATCATAGGAGAGTCGGGCGGGGGCCTTATTGACAAGGTACTGTTCCCTAAACAGTGTGGCAAATTGATCAAAACTAGTAATGTGTCTGTCGGGGAGGCTGATGAACCATTCTAATGTTGCGCCCGATAGGGTGCTCATCAACATCTTACAGTAGACGACGTCAGATCCGCCACTGAGCATCACCTGGGTGTGGAATGCTATAAGGTGGGCCTCCGGGTCTTCAGCTCCCATAAAGGAGACCTTCGGACCTAGAGACGTTGTTGGCAGCCCAGCATTCATGATCGCTCGCGAGAACGGCATAGGACGTGCCCTAAGCGGTACCGGTGGTGCACACTCGTCCGTCGTGCGTTCCCCCACATGTTGTAGGCCTCTCCGTAATTCCTCATTGGCTCGACGCAATTCCGTGTTGTCTGCTCGAGAAGCCGCTACTTCTGCTTGGAGAGCGCGCATTGTATCCAAGACCTGCTGTGTGGTCACATTATCCCCTTCGGGGGTGCCCTCCCCATATCTAGTCATCGCTCGTCTCGTACTTCTCATGTTGTTTGGTTAAGACTCCTTCCATGATTATGAGTGGGATCTTATTTTAACAGGCCCCACGGTGGGTGCCAAATGTTCTCGCCGGTTGACTCCAACGACTGCCTTTGCCCTTCTATCATTGCCTGAGAACTGTGCCTTCTCCGTTAAGAAACTTCACACCTGCAAAGACAAAAGGGGCGCCTTAACGGCCGTTTGCACTCCAACGCTCAAGTCAGTATTAGGGCAAAGAACACCAAGTGTATAAAATAGCTTTAGACTCAAAAGCTGCATACCTTCCTAGGGTTCTTAGCACCCTTTATATAGGTTGAAACTAGGGTTTACCTCTGTTCTGTTACCACTGTCTAGGGTTCCTCTGGAAGTGTCCCTGTGCCGCTATTGTGTAATCTTAGCGTATCAGGCACATGAACTTCATTTAACTGAAGTGCAAATGAATAATCAGAGTGGCCGCCTAGGTCCCAAACTGGTGCTCCTAAGATCCATCGCCATCTGTTTTGTGGGTGCCCTAAGTATCCTCGTGCCATGCATGTAGCTTCACTGGAAACCCTAATTCTACCGGACCCTTGCGCCCCTTAAGGTTGTGCATGATGTTGCGCCTTCATGCGTCATGCACCCCACATGCATGGGTCTCCCGTGCCTTAGGCTTCCCATTTATCTTTAACTGTTATCTTAACGAGATTCTAGGGCCCACCTTACGGGCTTTCACTTCATCCTGATGGCCGATGTCCGATCTTATCCCTCTACTGGTGAGGTCCGATACAGGTCTCTGATATCAGACCTAGGGTAGCAATCTCATAGACTGACCGACTTCTGGATATGCATTTGGGTCCCACTTCGCATGACCCCCTTCTATTGTCAAGTACCGGAGCGTGATGTTTGAGGTCAACCTCTGAAATCAATGACCGAGAACTGATCGGGACAGGGATAAATTCTTAGATTTTATGCTAACACACCGAGGCATAAAAGCTAACTCAGACAAGTGTGGGCAGTCGCCAAAATGAGTAGCCCAATTAACATGAAATAAGTCCAAAGGCTTATCGGCAACCTCACTCTACTCTCTCTCTTATCTAGACTTGCCATAAAACAAAACCAATCATTCAGCTGATAAAGAAGAAGATGAAATTCGAGTGGACTCCTCGATGTGAAGAGGTCTTATGTGAAGTTAAAAATCTTTTAGCATGCCATCCACTAATCCAAAGACCGACAACCTAACACCCCATCATTGTAAGCTTCAACCAAAGACATCATGGCAGCATTGGTGCAAGAGATAAACATTTATGAGGTTATTATTATTTATTCAATCTTTTATTATATATTATATGTCCAAATATATTATATTAGTTTTTTCTATATAGTTTTTTAAAACAAAAAATATGAATATCATGTTCTACAAAGAATTAAGAAGAATTCTTGAAAAGTAACATATATTTTCTACTTAGAGAATATAAATTTACTCAATTTTATTATAATTTAATAAATAAATTTATTAACAAAAAATTTACTTTTAATAAATTACATGAAAACTCATATAAATTCTTAGCACTAATTTTTGTTTCGTCTTTCACTTAAGAAAATTTGTATTGTTATAAAAATATGATAATATAAATTAGTGTTTTCTTTTTGTAGAATATATATGCGTATATATATATATATATATAAATATTAAAATTTTGTAACGATACTATGTAAATTTACCTCATACATTAAATCAATAAAATTATAATTATGATAAATTTATAATGTAATATCGATAGTAAAAAAACCAAGAAACTTGTAAAGATATTTAAAAATGAAATATATAAAAATAAAAATAAATCATATACAGTATCGTTAAAATATTAAAGATTTTACTTATGCATCTATTTGATGTATAATCAAGTTGCAGTTTTTGTATATATGATTAGTTTTAATCTTGAGAATCTAATATTTGTTTTGAAATTAAATACTTAACAAATTGAAAATTTCAATTTTAGTCTCTTTTATACCTGCTTCAGTTTTACTTCTTATAGCATGCCAATAATGTTAATTATGTGAAGAGCTTTTCAAATAAAGGTGAATAAATGAGATTTAATTTTTATCCAAAATATGTACATGAAGATTTTATTTCTTATAGTACTATAAAAAAAATCAATTTCTATATACTCTAGTTTTTAAAATAATTAAAATGTAAGCAATTTGACTACATTTGGTTTAGAATTGTACATATTTTTAACAAACATATCATAAATTTGTGTCAAAATGAAACCATTCTTTGAGCTTAACTAACTGCAACTACTTAAATTATATGAAAATAAAATGAATTATTTAACATAAGATAAATTTATTTAATAAATCAAATAATAAATTAATTTATTAAATAAATATTATTATGATATTGTTTTCATAATTATGCTGCAGGTTAATTTTAGATTACGTAAACACTAATAATTTAAGCTATTAATGACTTAAAAAATTTATTTCTTCTATAATTTTATTACCTGCTTAAGATTTTAATTTTGTATATGGTTCTAATGACCTTATTAAAAATACTCCTTAATCTTATAAACATATATATATATATATATATAACTTTAAAGTATTTGAAAAATAAACAAATATAAAATGACAATGGTATATGTACTTAATGCTATTTATTATTTATTCATTATACAACTATTCCCTTGTTCATGGATATATATTAAATTTTTATGTCAAAAGGTGAAATTTTATTCTTATTATGATTATTATTATTTATTAATAAATAATTTTTAAAATCATACTTAATAAAACATTAACCTACAATATAAACAAAATTAATATTATAAAATAAATTTATAAAATTCAAATTAAAATGGTATAAATTTAATTTTGAATTTAATTGTGTTTATTGAAAGTTGCTAACAAAATAAGTAACAATAAATTTATTCAACCAGGTGTTGCTTAAAGAATGGGAGAAGGAGTTTCACGGATATTATGTCACTCCAACAAGAGAGAATCCGTGATTTGCATCCAAACTAGTAATTGACATTTAGCATATGTTATATGTGATACTATTTTTTGAACTCATAATATATAATGTTTTTAATATAAAAAATATATTTTTTAAAATAATATTTAAAAGTATCCTATAAATACAACTTTTAATTTTAATATAATAAAACTAATATATTTTAATTTAAAAATAATAATAATAATAAAATGAATGATTTTTGTTTGTATTTATGTGCTAACTCACCTTCTTATTCTCTTTAAAATCCATCTATTCTCTCGTTCTAACAACTTCATCCATCATAAAATTACACCACACTTCTTTTTCTTTATCTTTCCTTCTCTCCTCTTCCATTTACAATTTCACCTTCTCTCTCTCTCTCTCTCTCCTGACAAATTCACTCTTCGCATCTTCTTCCTCCTTGCGCAATGGATCCAACTCGAGCTTTTGTGAAAAGTGTCAAACGTGTTATCGTCAAGGTTTTTCTCCCTCTCTGTTTAATTGCATGTTTAACAACAACAACATTCACTATCATCTAATCTGTTTCGCATGCATGGAACGAAGAAAACCTAAAAACTGGTATTCTTCTTGCTTTCTAGTTTTTGACACGATGCATGGATGCGAGGACCGATTGCAATGCCAATGTTATTTTCATATGAAAGGAGACGAGATCTACATCCTTTATTTATTTTGGATAGCATACATGTTGTGTGTTATTAATTACTGGTTCTGCTGATCACTGATTAATATCAATCAATCATTTCTTTATTATTAGAAATTAGGTTAACATTGCATTAGAAATCTAAACATGTGTTTTTGATTTCTTAACCAGTAAGAGGTATTGGTTATTTTTGTTGATTAATTAGTATATGATTATCATCAGCGAAGCTAATTTTTGTTGGGTTGTTTTCGAAGGTTGGAACAGCCGTGGTTACTCGTAGTGATGGAAGATTAGCATTGGGAAGACTTGGGGCTCTCTGCGAACAGGTGTAACATTTGTCATCCTGTCAAACCAGAATACCATTTCTATAATCTATTTTCTATGCACTTCAATTATCCTCTCGTTTTTTTATGAAAATTAACATCGTATTCAAAATCACAAACTTCAAAATAGTAAAGGCAGAATTTAATAATTTAAACACATATGACAATCTTTACTATTGTAAACAAAAAATTTGGTGTATATAAATTGAAAGCCTTAAATATATGGATGTGAAATGAGTAAATTTTTATTTTTATAAAATATTTTCTTTGGTTTTTCATTTCTGTAAAATTTCAATTATTGTTTTTAGCTTTTATAAAACCTATCAATTTTAGTTTTAATCTGTATAAAAAAAAAATTATGGCGTTGTATATATTTTAATCTCATATCACAAAACTAGTAACCATGGTTTAGAATAAATGTTTTTGGTTCCACACTTAAACTAGTGACACATAATATTGCAAAGCAATTATTTTCAAATTTAGAGAGGTAATAAATGCAAAGATTTTTTTTGCAATAATCAAAATCAAAACATATATATGTTAGCTTAAAACATATTTAAACATAAATTAAATTTGTATCACTTATATCAAAATAACTAAAATCCATCAACTCTCAATACATAACTATTTTTTATTGAGTACTCAATAAAAAATTTCCACAAATTGGATAGCTCATAAATTGATTTTTTTTTTTTTTTTACTTAGGTCTCTCTGTATTAACTCCATCAATTTTAGTCACCATGTACATGTATCACATAATTCGGGACCGAAAGTTGTAAATAACACTGTCCAACAACCTATTATAATAATATTATAATATTTAAATAAAAATAATTAAAATATTAATTTATTTGTTGTTAAGAGTGTTTTTTTTTTAAAGAACACTGTCCATGCTTTCTGCAGTTTCTTCTACGTATGGGTATCAGGACTAACAAAGTCTACATTTGATGTTCTTCACTGATCATATAGTTTTTGTTGTAACTGAAAGCTATGTTTCCTGCAGCTTAAAGAGCTAAATGATAAGGATTATGAGGTTATATTGGTGACTTCAGGTGCAGTTGGTCTTGGCCGACAAAGACTAAGATATCGCAGATTGGTCAATAGCAGGTTTTTGTAATTTCTCTTTCCCCGTTAGTGAATACATGTTTTTCAAAGTCCTGCATCGAGCTTTGCATTAATAGCTAGTGCATACTTTAGTTAAATCAATTTGTAAAATTTGGCAAAAGTTAATAAGTATTTGGTGATGTATGTTCTTGTATCAAGCAGAACAAAAATGTTGCTGTATATTTCTAAAAACTTTCTGTTTGAAGAAGTAATTCATCCCTGTCATTGCTCACTCGGAGCATGCTTCCTTTTTGTAGTTTGTTCTTTTTTTAAATGCTACATGGGCATTAGATCAGTATAGCATTGAGAAGGAACTTGGGCAAACTTTTTCATGTTTCTATTATAATATGAACTAGGTAGAGTTTGAGAGACCGGGGAGGAAAAAATGAGCCTGAAATAAAGGGTTTATTTTTTATGCAGCTTTTCGGATCTTCAAAATCCACAAGGAGATCTTGATGGGAAAGCATGTGCAGCTGTTGGGCAGAGTAGTCTCATGGCTCTTTACGATATCATGTTTAGCCAGGTGGGCACAAGATTAAATTGCACATTCAATATTCCGGAATCTTAAATTTGTATGTTTTGCCATAATACATTAACAGGAATATATTGTATTAATCTAACTGTTTCCTCTAAATTGATGGTGATATGTGATTTGGCTGGGGCAGCTTGATGTAACTTCGTCCCAACTTCTTGTGAACGATGGGTTTTTTAGGGATACAGCTTTCAGAAAACAGTTGTCAGACACTGTGAGCGCATTATTAGATTTAAGGATTATCCCCATTTTCAACGAAAATGATGCTGTTAGTACTAGGAAGGCGTCCTATGAGGTATGCTGCTTTTCCTTACACAAATTTACATTCTGAAAACTTACTCTTTTTTTCCTTAAAAAACACTAGTTTGATTTTCTTGGTCTTGTGCGTTTGATTACCTTTAAGGGCAAGAACTGTCTGCAGGATTCTTCTGGTATCTTCTGGGACAATGACAGTTTGGCAGGTCTATTGGCTCTAGAACTTAAAGCTGACCTCCTTGTTCTATTGAGCGATGTTGAGGGTCTTTATAGTGGCCCTCCATCTGACCCTAAGTCAAAGTTAATTCACACATATGTAAAGGAAAAGCATCAAACTGAAATTACTTTTGGAGAAAAGTCAACATACGGAAGAGGGGGTATGACTGCGAAAGTTAACGCGGCTGTTTGTGCTGCTTTTGCTGGCACACCAGTGATTATTACCAGGTACCTTCGATTTTACTGATATAAGAAAATGTTATTGGCACAAAAACTAATCACTTTTCATTTCACTATATAGATCCAACATACGCAGAGAGACACGGTTTAATTAATTTGTATTTGTTGAGTCTTTAACTATTGGAGAGAGTTGTAAACTACTTAATTCCCTGAATCATAAAATTATGAACAAAGCATCGGGATTAAAATGGTGTGAATTAGAATCTCATACAAACTGGCTTGTAAAGAATTATTATCCTTTCTTGGTTCTGAAACTGCATTATGGATAGCCATCCAGTTGATTTGACAATACCAGATGTTCCCCTTATTTCATGCGATCAAGTCCATTCCATACTCATTTCCCTTGTTTGTTAATTACAAAATGAAAAGAAAAAAACATGCAAAACCACTACATTGTTACTTTCAAGTTCAAGTGTCGAAAATATATCATATGTATATTGTAAGTAATTTTCATTCTTTTACCGATATACATATGAAATATGCATTGATGTCACCTACGCACAAGCATGCGTATGTAATTTTGCATTTTTGCTGACCTCAAATTGCATTTCAACCGCCATGGAAGTGGCTATGCTACAGACAACATCATAAGAGTGCTTCGAGGAGAAAGAGTTGGTACTATCTTCCATAAAGATGCTCATTTGTGGACCAGTATAAAGGAAGTGAGTGCTCATGAAATGGCAGTTTCAGCACGAGATAGTTCTAGACGACTTCAGGTGAGTGAAATTACTTATATAAAATGTGAACAGGTTCACTTTCATGAGTTTCTTTACGTAGCAATTTACCCTATACTAATTTCTTTTTGGTTATTGCCTAGAAAATCAACGCAGTTTGGTAGTCTTGTTTTATTACATAATTGGTGCTTCTGGTTTCAGCTCCTAAATTCTGAAGAAAGAAGCAAAATATTGCTGGCAATAGCTGATGCATTAGAGAAGAATGAAGATAAGATAAGGATGGAGAATGGAGCTGATGTTGCTGATGCAGAGGAGATCGGATATGAGAAACCACTCATATCACGTTTAACCCTGAGACCCGAGAAGGTAAGGAACTTAATACTGAAATGAAAAGTTAAAAGAAAACTTGCGCAGCTTTATATAATCAGATTTTGTGAAGTTTGCTCTTTGATAGAACATGATTTTGTTTTGACCTTGGATTTTGTATTTTTTCAGATCTCTAGTCTTGTGAAGTCTGTTCGCATTCTGGCTGACATGGAAGAACCCATTGGTCAGATTTTAAAGAGAACTGAGGTCAAACCCGTGTAATTATTTTAATACAGTACATAAGTAACAAGATGAAATTGGTTGTGTTGATTTAATATTCAACAGTTATTTCCTTTTAGACGTATTATCTTTCAAACAGTTAACTTTTGTAATTATTCAATAGCAAATTCTAAAAAATGTTATTAGACCATGTCATCCTACTGCTCAACATTCATTTTTGCAATTCTGATTACTTCTCTGTGTCCAGCTTGCAGACAAACTCGTCCTGGATAAAATATCATGTCCTTTAGGTGTTCTCCTGGTAATATTTGAATCTCGACCGGATGCCCTTGTTCAGGTTAGCAGACCCTATTCCTTCTTAATTCTAATTCATCGTACATCTTCAATAAAAATGCCAGAGATATGAGCAAGTAGAGATTTAAAATTTATCTCTAGTGATACTACTGATAAAGTAAGTTTTAAAAATTTGTTTCGTGCATTGAATGTTGAACTTTGTTGAAATGGATTAACAGATAGCTGCATTGGCAGTTCGAAGTGGAAATGGTTTACTTCTTAAAGGAGGAAAGGAAGCCAAACGATCCAATGCAATCTTACACAAGGTTTGTGGAACTTATTATCATAGACCTTTTTTTATCTGATCAATGCTAATAATAATTGTCCACTTTGTTAGGAGAGATTTTTAACTTAGAACTTAAATTAACTCCACAAAAGGGCTCCTAAGGTAAGGACTGACCAAGTTTAATGAGTTCTATTTAAATCATATTTATAGTGAGCGAGAGACTTACCCCAATTATTATCTATAGTGTTCTTAGAATTTAAGCTCAGGGCTTAGTTTAACGTTAGAAAATTACTTAAGAAGGTGAGAATAGTCCAAGTTTTGTATGTTTTATTAAGTCATATTTCTAGTAGATGAAAGACTAAAGTGATCCAATTAAGACTTTCCAATTAAGGCTACCGACTTGATGTGCTGCAATTTGCAAATGCAGATGATCTAACAATATGTCTAACAAGATTATAATTGTTCAAGCTTTATGGTTCTACTTAAGTAAATTTAAGGTTGCAATTAAGACAAACCCAAAGGGGCAACACCTAAAGCAAGCTAGAGATGACTGCAATTAAGACGACTTTTCAACAAGTATTTGTCCATAATTTTAGTTTATAACTATTTATATATTCAATTTCATCATTATTGTAGATTATTACTTCAGCTATTCCAAATACAGTGGGTGCGACACTCATTGGGCTTGTGACTTCAAGAGAAGATATTCCAGATCTGCTCAAGGCAAGTAAAATTCATAAATTCATTTGTCTGAAATGAATTTCAACTAATTATACTTTGCCACAGCTTGATGACGTGATAGATCTAGTGGTCCCTAGAGGCAGTAATAAGCTTGTTTCTCAAATCAAGGATGCAACAAAGATTCCTGTTCTTGGTCATGCTGGTAATATATGTATTTACGTTTTCTATCTTTGATTAATGTTACAATGTACAATTTTATCAAGTTGTTATTTTTTTAAATGCAGATGGAATATGTCATGTATATGTTGACAAATCAGCAAATATGGATATGGCAAAGCAGATTATTAGGGATGCAAAGACTGATTACCCTGCAGCTTGCAATGCAATGGTAATTACAGTTTACATCCCCTGGAATGTCTCCTCTAATGCATGTTTATCTGCCTCGTATTTCCGTTTGAGTTTTCTTCATTTGCCATTCATTATGTAAATTGATCTATTGACTCTGCTCATTACAATATTCTGTGCTGATGTTCTTAGGAAACCCTTCTTGTACACGTAGATCTGTCAAGGAATGGTGGACTTGTTGAACTTGTTGCCGAACTCCAACGCGAAGGTTTGACCTTGGTTGTTATGAATAAATTTATGATGAACAAAACATGCACATTCAAGTTGGAATTTTATATTTTCTTTTTTAAAATGCACCTTAGCTTCGTTTTCAACACCCTTTGCACCATGTGAAATTTCTATATTATAAATTTTGCTGATTACTTCTTCTTCTTATTCTTTAAATGTAGTTGATTTTTTTTCCTGAAAACTAGTGAGTACTCTGCATTGAACATCTCTTTTTAAATTTAGTTTGATTTTTGAACATAACTATAACCTAGGAGAGAATGCCTTTAATTTTTCTTAGGTTATAGAGAATGCATTTAAAATCGAAAGAGAAAATATGTATAATGATTAATTAAAAAGAAAACTTCAATTAAAAGGTAAACTGTTGTCATATATATCAAAGATTATCATTTTGTTCTGCCTTATGAGGTATGAGTTTCAAGTTTATGAAAAAATAATTTCATTCTGTTTATTTAAATATATTCTTTCTCCTAAAAAGATTACATGGATTTGTGGTGTTAAACTGGAACACATGCACAAAAGTGATAACATGACTGCTATGATTTAATCAATCTGCAGGCGTTGAATTATATGGTGGACCAAGAGCCAGTGCCTTGTTAAATATTGTTGAAACAAACTCTTACCATACGGAGTATAGCTCACTAGCTTGTACAGTTGAAATTGTTGATGATGTATTTGCTGCCATTGAACACATACATAAACATGGAAGGTAAATTCGGGTTCCCCTGCAAAATCTACATTTTGATTCGCCATATCATAAACCTTGTTAAAATCTATTTCTTTCTTTCCTGTCTCTGCAGTTCACATACAGAATGCATTATTGCAGATGACTGTGAAGTTGCTGAAGCTTTCTTAAGTCAGGTTGACAGGTAAATATTTTGTTTTTCCGGAAACCTTGTTGTCCTTTGCTTCCAGTGCCAAATTCCAAGAAATACCAATGTAATGTGTATCGTGTGGTAGTTTAATTCCAATGCCTGCAGTAATTTGTCTGAACCAGAAACCTCTTCACGTTCTAAAATTTCAATGTGTCATCTATATTAGATACTAAATTTGCCCAGACGTATAATTCTTCATATTTGATGATTTTTATTTGAGTTCCTTCTATATATTCTATAAAAATTTGGGATAAAGTCACCTTTTTTAAAACAATAGAACGTCTTCTTATTACAAAGGCAGTTTAGTTGTAGCTTGTTGTTTCATCTGTATTCGTAGAAATGTTAATATTAATGTAATAAGCATGTTATTATACCTCACTTCTGCTCTACCTCTATTTTTCTGTGATAAAAAAGAAAAGGAAACGAATAATTTATTAATACAAAACCATTAAAGGAACAGAATCTGTGGCTTTCTTCTCGTTATACACAGCCTTTTTAGTCCGTATGTAGATCACAACCGAGTTTGATATCAATTGAGAAACATTCAAACACTTGATACCAAATTACTAAAGTATCCTATCAAGTATCCAATACTAGTATATATAAGACTTAGGCACTGAATAATAGCCATGTCCCTACCAAAATACCATGCCATATTTTTCATTTAGACATAATAGAATTAATGTTTCATTGTGTTTCTATGCATAACTATTCTATAAATTAGTCTAGTTATAGACTTGATGTTGCTAACTGAGGAATACGCATTTTTGCCTGGTGCACAAACAGTGCTGCTGTATTCCACAATGCAAGTACAAGGTTTTGTGATGGAGCTCGATTTGGCCTTGGTGCAGAGGTAATGTACTTTCCATAAACATACTGTAACAATAGCGGCATGCTCATTCATATTTTCTCATGTATTCCTGGTTTTATTGTTGATCAGGTTGGAATAAGCACAAGCCGAATTCATGCCAGAGGTCCTGTCGGGGTTGAAGGGTTGTTAACAAATAGATGGTATGGAATTCTTCAATGCCTTACGTTTTTGCTTCTATTCTAAGAAAATACACATGAACTGAACAAACATTTTCAATTATTCATGAATTTGCTAGAAATTATTCTTGAACATTTTTGTATGTTCATATTTCTAGAAATATAGTTTTAAAACTTGTACTCTTTCAAGATCTTTCTTCATTAATTTTCTATCGAAATAAATTATGCTAGACTAAATCATACACTATAATGCAGGATATTGAGAGGAAGCGGGAATGTGGTAAATGGTGATCGAGGGATCACGTATACGTACAAGAATCTACCAATAAAAGCATAAATGCAGCCAGAGATTGGTAAGAATTATCGTCATTCAGCTCATTAAACCAGCAGCAATTTTTTCTGTTATATTTTTCTCGTACAGAAGTTTCTGCTGCGGTCCGAGCAGTGTATACTTTCCATTTACCCCTTTCCAGATTTTTTTTTTCCCTACCTGGAACATGCTCAGGGGAAATAAAATAACTGCACGAATGATTAGGTTATGTAATCGGGATTTTTTTTATTGAAGTACTACTTGAGAGTTTGAAACAGCAATGCAGTGACAAATAGGATTATAGTTTATATATTTATTGTTTTTTGAAGCGGTGCATATCCTTTGGAACTTGGATGATCATATATTTATTTTCTTCTAAATAATCTAACTTACATTATTAATAAACATTGGTGTCACACTTCACGGTTCTTCACTACAAAGTTTAGATTGCATTATGGATGAATTAAATGATGCAACTCAACTCAATTTCTAAACGACGATGCATCAAGAAAATATCGATCCGAACTAATAAACCCTTAACATGAAGAAGGGTCAGAGAAGCTCAAGATGTGCTGATATGAGGATTTGAATAGGTCAGAAGCCTATGTTACTTGAAACACTTTAATATAGATAGATGCTTTTTAAGTAAAACAGTTAAGAGTTGAAATGCTGTCGTGGTTATTTGATAACTGGACAAAAATGTGTGTACAAGTCAAGGAAATGTAATTCCTAATATTGTAAAGTTGTAATTATCTTTTTGATAGCTTGAGCAAATAAAGGGGAATCGTATGTGCAATCTCATTAATGAGATACATTATATAATTGCAATATATTGTTTGACGCTTTTTGCAAGAGTAAGCAACTTGATCACATAAAACATACTTATAATATATTAATAGTTGGCTAGTTGCACAAGAGAGTTTTCAGTTTCTTTTCACTAAAGATATGTCCAAAATTTTCATACTCAGACTAAACAATATGGTCCATGGAATCTATAAAGAGAGCTTGTTTGATACAGCTACAACTTTCCTTCTAGAAATAAACGTAGATTCAAGTCATGGAAATGATGAATATATAAAGTAACCCTCAATAATGTGTTAGATTGAAGATGGAAGTAGTGTTTTTGAGCTAGATATTATCTGATGGAACCGTGTCAGATCAGAGTTTGGCAATATTTGGAAATTATATTGCTGCTAAGAAAAGAGTTTGTTAGAATTAACCATGTGTCAGTTGGCAATGCTACGGTGGGGTGGTGATAGGATTTATACAGGCATAACTCCAAAAACAGCCAATATAAAACTTCTCCTTGCTTTGAACATTGCAAGTTTTTATGTGAATCTATTTTTAATAAACAAAGGTGTGAAGTGTAGATTTTCAATCAAAATTGATTTTTTTTTCGTCAATAATTATTTTTAATAAAATTGACACGCAGAGCAAAACGTCAAAATGTAATAAAAAAACAAATATATTCACGAGGGTCAAACAATAATTAAAGACTAACATCAAAGGTAGAAGCATATTATTGTTGTAAAACAATAATTTTGACCATAGAACTGCAGAACAGAGTAAAAAAAATATTCTGGGTGTGTTTAATTCCTTTCTTACTTTTTTTTCCAAGACAATTGTAGACTTCTCAACAATCAAATTCTCATCCTAAATATGGAGGTGAGTAGTTTGCATAAAATCATAGGTATAATCTTAATGATTTCATTTACTCCAAAATGAAATTCTCTCATAACTCTACTAAATTTGGCAATGTTTCCAAAATACCTGTTTTAAAAGTCTAAAGAAATAGAAATAGTGTTGGGAGATGTTTTCTCATCCCAAATCTATTTCGTTTTGATAATTGTTTCAAAACAACACAAACAGTTGAGAAATATTTTCTCATCTTATGTTTTCACTCAATTTTCCAAGCTCTGCTCTTATCTCTTTGTTTTGCACACTACCATCCACCAGCTATTTAAGCAACCTTCTTTAGTTGTAATCTGAAAACCAAATAGTTCTTGAAAACATAAATCAAACACACCCTTAAAGTACTCTATCACAATTTTATCTTTTTTATAAACACTACAAAAGGTGTTTTCAATGGTAAACATTATTCCACAATTGGTATATGTACTTGTTTGTTGATAATCCAAATTGTAAATTTCTGCTATCGATTCGTAGAGAAAGTCGAGACCTTTTCTTTCTGGTTATAATTTTATCTTTAGAATCCGGAGATTCATCAGAAATAATATGCATTTCATATTTCTCAATCCCATAATTCTTCGAGACTTTTGTAAGGACTACAAACAAACCTTCCATTGCATTCCATGTATCTGGAAGACACAATGGAGCCATAATCTCAGGTTCCCAAACTCTTGAACCTGGCTTTGTCCTAAAAGGCCAATGCTTCTTTGACAAAATAATTTATCATCAAATTTCATTCAACCATCCCCAGTTTCACTATCATTGCATACACAGCTTTAGAATCAAAAACCATACTAGGTATAAATCAATGTAGCCAAAGCTGCAGGTTCTCAAGAGTCCTAGCTTGCCATTGCCTTTGAGACATCTTCAGGAGGAGCAAAGTCACTGGTCGTGTATGGTTATAAAAATTCAAGGCTCAACCAGTGGAAATTCATTACTCATAACAGAAATATACAACACCAAATGAAGTTTTAGATTTATCTTCCTTTCTAGCATTCTGAAGTTTTCTTTATAATCAAACAGTAAATGAAATACGTATTGTTAACTAGTAAGTGCTCTCAAGTATGCCAAAAGCAGAATTTAATTAGACTTTACTAATAATATAAAGGTATTTTGTAACGTATTCCAATCATAGATTGTCATAAGATTGTTGATTTATTACTCTGAAATTAGAATGATGTCTACTTATTTAACTATAAAAAATTTAAACTGATACTGCATGAAAATTGAAGTTGCCAAAAGCATGATCAGAAAAAAACTGAGGTCAATAGGTTAAGAATTCGTCCAAATTTTTACCACAACTTTGATGTCATGAACATCTCACACACACTCACTACGCTTTACAACCCCAGTGGAAATAGTGTTTTCAGGGCCTCCCCTACCTGCATCAAATGCAAACCTCCTGGCATCAAGAAAAAACCAGAACAAACAAAACCAATTATCCTCACCCCCAACCTCAAAAACTAGTATTAACAGACAAAAAGTTGATGGGGATTCTAAGCTTGTTGAATTCTGGATTAATAAACAAATTACCTCTTTCTCATTATCATATACCTTAGCACAATCTATATGCCTGCATCCAGCAATTTAGAACAATTTAAACCAAAGCATATATTAGCAGATGAAGCTGCTCCTCTTGTTACCAACTCTATCTCAATTAAACCAAGAAATTAAGACATTGAATACAAAGAAACCACCTTGACTGCAGCCATAACAGCTTCACCCACAACACATGGAGCAGCTTTCCATGTTCCAAGACCAACTGAAGGAATCTTTGCTCCAGTGCTCAGATCAAAATATTGAGGCCCTTTTGTAGTTTCTTTGGCCATGAATCTCCTGCATATGAATCAAAAGATGGTAGTTAATTCGTGAATTGTATAATGAATAGAAAAGTTTATAGTTTGAATACTAAATCGTTTCGTAAATAGTAAGATTCATAAATATTTAAAAAATATATCATATAAATATATAAAAATATAATTAATAATCATAATTATGTGTGGTTGTATTTATTATTATATTAGATTAATATTATAATGATTAAATTAGAATGGGTTACGTGGTTCAACTCCTTTATTAAATGAAAAAAAATAGAATTTTATAAAACTAATTAAGTAACCCAATCCGATTCCAACCTCAATCCATAATAAAACTCAAGTCGTGATACGATTTATACGATACTGAAATAAACACAAATAGCCTTCATAGATACTTACTACCATGATCAAAAGGATTAAGGATTAAACTTTAATAAAAGATAATTAATAAAGTAACAAACGTAAACAGATTTGAAACCCAAAGGAAGAAATCTATACCTTTTGGAATCAAATTGCTTAATATTTTTGTCTTTTCGTATTGGCATGGGAGTGCAATTAGTAATAATGGGGTGCAGAACAAAAAGCCAGAAATGTTTTGACTATTGTATGAGTTATAATGAATGTGAGAAAAACGGAGAATGTACAGTTGTGATTATTTGGGTCTTCTAATTAATGAGTGTACTAATAATTCTCTTTATAGCGTCTGGTATATTAATAATTAATAATGTTATATATTTAACATTTATCCGTAGAATACTTGCATAAATAAATTACTCAAATGGTGACTTATTCGTTAATGAAACTATTTAAGCAAAAGAAAGGTCCATGAGTAATAGATTAAAATATAAATAAATCGAACTAGTTAAATTCAATTTAATTTCATTATTTTATTTTATTTTATTTTTTGAATTTAAAACTGATTATCATCTTCCGTAAAAGTAATTAAGAATAATTTAGAAAATGTAGTTTTCTTTTTCTATATATAAAATCAAGCAAATTAAATAAACTTAAACTTTTTAGTCGGCTCTTTTACTTCCCTTTAAATTTAATTAAAATCGGAGAAAAATAAATTTATAATAAATATGACATGTATTATAAATAAATTGTAACTTTGGAGAACACTGATTCGACATATATAATACCAATTAGTTAACAAAATATTTTGACCCATTTAAGAAATAAAATAAAAAAGCTAAAAAGAAATTTAACTAAACTTAAAAGTTAAAATACGTATTTTAAAAATTATATTATATTAGCAAATTAATTTAATTTTATGTAAAATGCTTTGGCATATAAGATATAATATTTTCATGTAATAAATATCTTATTATAATTATTTTATTTTTAAATATAAGTATTATTTCATAAAAGCACAGCATTCCATAAACATTCAAACCGAACCGGTCGCAAGCTTAAAAGACCGGACGAAACCCATTTATGGGAAACTAATCTTCAAAATGAAATAAGTAATTTTTGTTTGTGATTATGTTTGGAGCATAAAACCGCATATATTGCTAAAAATTGATCAAACTTCCTTGTACCCACAACAAAAGGGTAAAATATAGAGGAATTACAAGCATGAATCATGATGATTATGCAGGAAAACCCTGATGACCTGTATATTCATCTGCCTAATCTATAAATAGCAGTGAATATTTTGAACTTGAATCACAACAATAAAAGGTAAAGATTGCATGGGAGAACCACCCAAAGTATATTGATTGATGGTTTTAAGCATTCAAGTTTTTTAAATTTATTAGTCTACACCACCAGTAACTCTCATCATGATACAGGATAGAACATGATTGTACACCAAAAAATAACGGCCTCTGTCAACATTTCACAATCTTTAAGACTAACCATTCTTCCAAAATCATTTCTCAATGAAGTTCTTCAGGTTCTTCAACCACATTACATATTCCTTGTTGTCTTTAGCAAACATGTATTCCTGCAAGAAGTTGGTTGTGCTGGGCTTGATCCCTCTGATCTCAAGATACTTGTGAAAAGCCTTTTGCAGATTTTCATCCAAATCACTAAAAAAAGAATGGAGCAGAAATGATCAGAAAGTATGGGAGAAATAATATTGATAAAAATAGATAAAATTATATACTTACATGAACTCAGGCCCCTCGTATGCCAACTGGTCTTCGGATTCTTCCGACTGCTTTATTGACAAGCTATCAATGGAAATCTCATCGGGAAAAGCAGTCACGCCAAATTCCAGAGACACTCCATTTCCTTTGAAAACACTCACAACTAAAGGAATGCTAGATTCACTCTCATTCTTCTCATCATTTTCGTTATCCTCATTTTCTTCAGGTGCTACATTAGGGATGTCAACTTGAACTCTGATAGTTTCATCCCTAAATTGTCCTTTTAGTTGTATGGTTCTTTCTCCAGGATTGTCCTCAATCTCAAAAGGAAAATCATCTGGGATATCAACCTGGAAAATTAATACAAAAAAGACAATGAAATCAATACATGACCAATCCAATATGACTAAAATACTAAAGGAAATTCTATAGAACAAAAACAATTAATGACATTTCCGCAACAAACTATCCCTGACCATGGCTGCTTCAAATAAGGCTTGACGAGGAAAACGTTTTTCCATGTTTGTTAAACTACACAGTACGTTTCAGGCAAATCAGAAAATGTCTTAGAAATTTCTGGTAATTTAACCTTGAAGATTAGATTGACTTTAAAGCTACCATTGCTGTACATTTTCTTACACCAAATATACTTCAACAATTTAACAATAGTATGATGATGTTTTCATAAACCTGTGCAAAAACACATTTCCAATGAGAAAAATAGTTACAAACTACATTTCAGTTTCACCACCAACAACAAAAACTGCATTCAATATTGAAATATACTTACAACATACACTTTACAGAACTCCTCAGTAGATTTACCAAACTAATAAGCTTATCTTGACACACAACACTGATATCCCCACTAATCATAGCATATGTATACACCCTTAGAATAAAATTTAGTGATATAACTAACAAAATTGACAGATAAATAATCAAAAGTAGTCACATATATGAAATAAAAAGAGAAAGGAAAAATAGTTAAATGAATAGGTTTAGATTTTTGGGCAGTACGATAATAAGTGGGGGGAAGGACACAAACCAAGAGAGTATAAAACCCCATATGGAAACCAACTGCTCTCTAATCTAGTTTTCACAAGATGCCTCTTAAAAATTTGCACGAGAAATATAAATCTACTAGAAAAAAGGTTTCTCAATCCAGGCATGTCATACAGCAGACTTTGTTAAAACATTGAGACACTCAAATCTAATCATATTTAGTAACTTGTAAGAAACTAAAAACAGCAGAATTTCATTGACTCAAACACATTAATAAAGATTCAGACAGGGAATCCCGGTTAAACTACAATTAAAAGCCTGTAAGAGCTGTAGATATGCAGAAAAGTAAGATTAGAATTATAAAATAGATAACAAAATATAGTAATTTCAAACTATACGAGTACCAAAAAATGCTTAGGCAAAATTAAAAACAGCAACCGTTATTATGTCCCAAACAATTTTCCCAAATATGACACCCTCACAAACTGAATGAGTTAAGCAAATAAAACCAAGTGGCATATTATAAAACTTAGAAAACAAATACAGGGTTCATAAACCACCACCACAAAGTTCTGCTACCAATTCATGAAAAAATATCTCAAAATTTCATACGCCCCACTCGAACACTCGTCTATTCCAATTCATTTGCATCAACTATCAATAATCTTCTACCTTCACTCAACCATGGGAATCCCTTCAGCGAACAACCAACTTAGGATAAACTTTCCATAAATGCTACACTTCTAAAAGAAGAAAATAAGAAAAGAAATTAAAATAAATTTCTCTAACCTCTCAAATTAGTTTCTTAAAAATCCGAATAATAACTTATGCATATATTTGTTGTTTATTTTTTTCTTCTTACATTCTTCTCCTAAAATTGCTTAGGAGGAACAGGGTTATACAATCATACCCTTAAATCAATGTAACTTGAAAACAACTTTTACTCCTTATGAGGAACATATGGCTATCTCACCACCACTACCATAAAAAACCAAACCTTATACTACATTCGACGTCGTTTTCCTCTACAGTAACTGAAGTCTCAAGAAAAAACAAAAGGAGGAAAATTCACTAGCACACCTACATTCTATTCAATATCATTACAGACCCAGAAGAAAGAAACATAGAAAAAGGAACAAAATAGTCTTCAAAAACAGTAATAAAAAAGAACAAATTACCTCGTGCTGAGCATGATCGTCTTCGAGGGCGCATTCGACCTCAGATTGAAGCACTTGAACGAGTTTATCGTCAGCGCCAGTCTTCGTTGCGAAGGCGTTTGCGAAGCGTAGAGAGGGTACAACAGTAATCGTTGCCTCTCTCTGGAGAACAGAGAGAACATTCTGGAATGTCCTAGAAGAAGATGATGCCGTAGCGCGGCGCGCCAGCTGAGGCAACACGGAGGAGGAGGCGCGGCGGAGCATTGCGTACATCGCCATTTTCGTGTGAACAGAGAGTAAAGAGGCAGAGGGTTTTAGCGTTAGGGTTTTGGGTACAACAGTGAGGTTTGGGTTTACCGTATTTATACAAGTGTGAATAACAAATAAATGTATTGTTCACTCTAAATTTTTAGGGCAAAAAACTTCTTTTTGTAAGATTCTCAAAATAGTAAACATGTCTTCTAGAAAATTTATTATTTTTATTTTTATAAAATTTAACCACGTATGTTAAGTTTCACTAAAATTTAAATATGTTTATATAATTTCTTTTAAATATCACTATATTTTAGGTTTTCTCCTTTAACGAGAACAAGAACCATGAAATATTTTTAAGAAAATATTGCTCTCCTTTTTAAAAATATTTACGAGATGAGGTTGGTTGAAGAATTCATCGTTAAGTATCTTTAAATGTATGTTTATTTAAAATGAAAGTGACTGATGTAGAAAAATAATTAAAAAAAAACATTTTTCTTTTAAGTAACAAAGAAATACATAATTTTTATTGGGTATTACATCTTTTATTTTTCACTTAGATATAAAAAAATGAAAAATACAAAAGAAAATTCACGTTTTACAGAATTATCTTTCTCTCCAATTAATAAATATATAAATAACTTTGTATTATGCAATTACTTAATTTTAATTTATTTATTTATTTTTAAAAATGAAAGCTATAATTTATTTTTTCAAGTTATTTTCTCATCAATGAAATAAGTACATTTTTTTCTTTATTTCATTTTTCATCCATTTTTTTTTTTTTAAAGAATCATTTATGAAATTGAGACTCATAATCTTTTTTTAACGAAGAAAGAACATACAATTTGTTTGTCATCTTAAACGAGATACTATTTGCTCATGAGCTGCAAAATATTTAACTCTTGTAATGTAACATTTTAAGTGCCCAAACAAACAAGTCTCAACCGATGAGTAATGAGATTATAAATAGATCATACAACCTCTAATTAATGATATATAAAAAATATTTTTATCATTTGATATAAAAATTTAAAATTTTAGAAAAAAAAAATTATATACAACAACTTTTCAATGTATATTTTTCTTGTAAATATAAGTCATACGTTTTCCACTATATCACACAACTTCTTTCTTGGATTCTCAATTTGGATGAGAGAAGTATTTGGGTACTAATTTGACTTGGACCTCTTGTATCCAAGAATTGAACTCATAACATCAAGTCTGACACCTTCTCCCTAGTATCATTTAGGCAGTGTTTGCTTTTACGGATGGTTTTCGAGCGTGGATGGGCGAGCGAGTTAGTAACGTGTTTGATTCCTGTGGGTTGAGGGTTGGTGTGAGATGGATGAGCGGATAACATGAATATTGGTTTCTTCTCTCATGCGAGGATTAACCGTGATGAAAAGTAGAACCAACGTTATTTTATGTACATACCCTCACTGTTATTATTTTTTCGTGGTTCAGGAAGAGTAATTTTGTCATAAAAGAATAAGAATAGAATCGATTTTCTGTTAAGTGTAAACACAATGAAAATCGATTTTGCATTTTTTATATTTTGAGTAGAATCGATTCTATTTCATATTGTTTTTCTTGGAGAATCGATTTTGGGTCCAACTATATTTTATTTGAACTATAATCGATTCTTGGGCACTTTGGAGAAGAAAGAATCGATTTGGTACCTTTTGTGAATTCTCTCACACCACCAACTTCAATTCACTTCCCATTTTGCAATAGTGCAACTTCTTCTTCTATACAAAGGCTAAATCATAGGTAATAAATCCTAACAACTTTATTTTATAAATATATTTATATATTAAAATAATTTTAAAATATATTGACTTCTTTATAATAATAATAATTATTATTACTATTATTATATATATAAATATATAGAAATTATTTTTATTGCTATTATCATTATTAATATTATTATATATACAATATACAAAATTAATATATTAAATATTACATTAACAAATATATTTAATTGTACTATTAATAGTAACATATAATTATAAATAATAAATTTAAAATAAGGGTAAATTTGTAAACTTACATTTTATATTTTTAAAAAAATATATAAATTTCAGAATGAATTGGGGGTTTAGGGTTTAGTAATTTGATTTGGGGATTAGGCATTTTTAATTGTAAGGTTAGGGTTTCTGAGAAACGAGGTGCGATCGTGAGATACAATTGTGAGGTGCGATCCAGAGCTCGTGAAGGGACAGCGATTAAGGAACCCGAAGACATTGTCGAGTGTGGTGTCGTTTCGTGGTTCTTCATTTATAAGGTTAGGACATTTGGTTCTGTTTGTGATTACTTTTAGAGAACATATACATAGTAGTTTATGGTGTAGGGTCCATCATATGAAAGATTTTTCTATGTGTGGTCCAACATTTGGTCTCTAACATAATTAAGGGAATGATTACTTTGTAAGTTGTTTGTTATTTGTGGTCATGTGTATATTTATATTTCACAAGAATACATTTTATAAAGTTCATATCATGGAAGAAGGTTATTTTCAGCTTGTGGTTCACCATAGTGGGACATTTTGTGATGCGAGATATGCTGGTGGTGATACATCAACATGGTCATGTGACGGTGATAGATGGAGTTACTTTGAAATAGTTGGCATCTTAAAGGAAATGGGGTTTATAACAGTACAGGAGATGCGGTATTCACGTGGAGGTTGTGAAGAATTGGAAAATAGATTGGAGGTGCTGGTTGATGATGGTGCTGCAATAGAAATGCTGAAAATTGCAAATACACATGGTGAAGTTCATTTAGTTATAGTGCATGTTGTTTCAGAGGCAAAAATGATGTTGGTTTTAGGTGATGGTGTAGATGGTGGTGGTGTGGAACCCACAGGTGTTGAAGCTGATGTTGAGGATGGTGGTGGTGTGGAACCCACAGGTGTTGAAACTGATGTTGAGGATGATGGTGGTGTGGAACTCACAGGTGTTGAAAGTGATGTTGAGGATGGTGGTGGTGTGGAACCCGAGGGTTTTGAAAGTGATGTTGAGGATGGTGGTGGTGTCGAACCCGAAGGTCTTGAAGATCAGGGTATTGGTACGCCTATTCATGAAGATATGGAATCTGATGATGATGGTGGGCATGTGTTAGAAGATTCTTCTTCGTTAAGGGAAGTTGAATTTATTGAAGGTCAAATTGAAGTTCAGAGTGAGGGTCCTAGAGATAAGGGTCAGGGTGATGGTGAGGGTTTGGGTCAGGGTCAAGGTTTAGGGTTTAATCTTGAGGTTAGGCATGGGCGCAGAAGTAAAAGGCAAACCAGTAATCCTATAGAAAGTTTAGAACCAAATTTTACAGATGATTTGCAGGATTTGGGTGGTGATGATGATGAAAGTGAAGGAACATTTGTGCATGTTAGAGGGTTGTCAGATACAAAGTGGGAATCATAAGAGTTAGACAGCATGGACGAATTTGAAGATGGTTAAGAGGATATTTGTACAAGTGGTAAATTTCCATCTTTTGAAATGCCAAAAAACATGGCAGATTTTTCTTGGGATCTGGGTACCTATTTTACAGACAAGGAAGCATTTAAATATGTCATTAGTGTTGGGTCTATTAGTGTCTAAGTTCAAGAGGGGAGGGGTGAATTGAGCTTATAAAATTTTCGCAAGAACACACAATTTTTCAGTATTCCAGAGGCAAAAAGAACAGATTGTTTTTACATG
>Ga0123342_1003385_pt1 | contig 25621 bp, 13 predicted proteins | sample Turbeawhitnodule_FD_89960 | JGI IMG/M metagenome (GOLD analysis project Ga0123342, IMG submission 89960) | Root nodule microbial communities of legume samples collected from Mexico - Turtle bean Mexico white nodule | ecosystem: Host-associated > Plants > Roots > Nodule | place: Mexico: Nepantla...
CGGATGACTTGGCACTCCCCATCTACAGTGCAACTTTCTCTTCTTCTTTGCGCAGATAAACAATTCGCTCAACTTTCTGCTCCCCTCCACACTCACCCGCAACCATGCATGGATCCAAACGGGATGCTGTTGTGACATCCGTCGTCGCCAACAGTGGCACCCCTGGATCCAAACGAAGCCTAAATGACGTTATCCTTTCCAATGCCGGTTGTTTAAATTACATGTTTATTCTTTCTTTTTTTACTTCATAATTACATGTTGCTTCTGTCCATTGATGTTTATAATAAGATTTTAAAATATCTCATAATGGATTTACATTTACGGAAGTGTAAGACTAACTTTTTTTATACCACGCAATAACTTTGAACAGTTAGGAATTTCAGTTCAATATTTGAGATCATATTTTAATAAAAATGTTTTAGAAAAATATTTAAAAATCATAATATCCAATCCTTCCTTTTGTTTGTGATAGTTCAAATCATTCTAATGTAATCTACAATCAAGAATCTAACGAATCTGGTAAACTTGAGATCTTCGACAATATTATATAATGTAATTCTTGGATAGTTAGTATTTTGTAAAGAATGTATTTCTGCAAGAGGTATTAGAAACATCACTACTGTTAAATTATTAGAATTCAAACTCATTCATTTGCATGGTACATAAACAAGTTTTGTTGAATGGTTGATTTTTCCCAATTTGTATAACCCCAAGTTTAATATTGTGGAAATTGTCGTGTTGGATCTTAAGAACGAAGCACGTCATTCTTCAAAAATGTGTCAACCTAACAGTTGATCCACCTTGTGAGAAAGTATCTTTTCCCTTAAGCATAAGGTTGCTTCATGCATTCCAACAAGTTCGCATGAATATTGTCCTTTGCTCATTTAAATTAATTATTGTTATAATAATGCATAAAACAATGGATCCAAGAAACTCACAAAATGGGAAAGGATATATCACTATAAAAAATGACCTTTAAAGACACTTACGTAGTTGTAATACTCAACACACAATTGAATCACTTCAAATGACATTGCTGAATTTGTGCCTGTTACAGCTTATTAAGTCCTAGTTTATAGAATTTGCTTACGCCGTTTTATGTGGCATGCCATTGAGTCAATTCCAGAACTAAACAAAAAATATACAAGACATACAATTCATAGTTTTGACTAGCAAGTTAACCATCGACTCGATCAGAACAACCAATGCAAAATATTTTTTAAAATAGTCCGATTTTAGTTTTTTTTTTCCTTATAAAAGTGTCCTAGTTTACAAAAATAATTCTGTCTAAGAAATGGATCTTACGAAGGAATCTTAGCCTATAGAAATTAATGAATTGGGCTTGTGATAATTCATAAAATACAAAAAATCGTGTGAATTCGTATTCAACAAAACAAAACCTATTTCCTATGTGCAAGTTAATCAACTAGCTGATCAGACTGACTGTCAAAATCTCGTACCATTCGTACAAAGGCACTTATTAACTTTCCTCCTATATCTGCAAATGAAATGATAACAAATATACGCCATACGTATACAAGGGGGACTACGGAATGAGTAAGACAATTATACCGTGTGTTCTGTTGCCTCTTGAGCTGAGTTCTTGTAACATCAGGATCATGGTTTCATTGGGCATGAGATTGTTGTCTTGGATGTAATTAACTACTAAGCTTAAAAGTTAGAAGCCTATACCAAAAAAAAATATATTCTATGATGAAGTGGGGCGTGTATGCTGTAAGGCATACTTCACAACTTCGTAAAAGGAGACGACTATGCCAACCGATGGACCAGCACGACATACGCGAGGACCAACACCTGTAAATAGCCCTCTTAATCCTCCATCCCTGTCCCAATAAAGTGTTAGCCCCAAGGTCAGTTAACAAGCCTATGTCCAGAATGTACCTCTAGAGTAATGTTGTTTCGTATCAATGTCAAGTTTAGGAAGATGCACATACCTCCAAATCTCAATTAATGTTGTTCTTGTTGTCATCTTTAAAGCTCTTTCATGATTCTTCTGTAAAAATGCAAATGAGACCATATTTTAGAAAGAAAACAAAAGTCACCAAACTATGTCTTTTATGAGTGCAAATTAATTCAATGTACATTATTCCTCATTGAAATTTAAAAATGGCGATGACTGTAAAGAAAATGGTCGATTCTACATTAGGAAACTATCCTTGTAAATAAAACTATCTACTGGCCGTTCATTAAAGATTAGAGTTGCTTGAAAGCCATATCAATGGCCAGTTATAAGACTCTTAAAGTTAATCTACATTATGAAAAGAGCTTACTTTAATTTAGGAATGGCTAAATATTCTAAATGAGTTGAACTTGCTTACAATTTTTCATTTAATTTTGAAGCCCAACGTCATATGTTCTCAAATAATGACACAAACATGAACAGTTGAAAATATAGCACATTCACCCCCTTGCAGGGCACTCGGAAAAAAAATCAAAAATCAGTGAAGTTGTAATAAACTGCATAATGTATTTGATATCAAGTATTCTGATTGATTTCTGAGGCTTGGCTTACAGGTTTTAAAAAGCAAAACAGAATAGTGACACTGGCTGTTTGATTTAAGTCAATAGTTAGCGTGGTATTTTCTATATGATAAATTCACCTTCTAAAAGAACCTAGGTTATTACTTTTCCTGATGATGCAAGGTCCAAATTTCTGACTTTTCTTGGCAGTGGTAGGGTGATTAGAGGAATAGAAATTTTATACACTAAGTCGTGGCTTTGAGAAATAACCTCAATTTGTCGTCGAGTTTTTGCCACATCTAGTGGACATGTGACAGCAGATGCCAAAGTTCCTGCCACAAAACCAGCAGAAAAATTTGCTCCAAGGACAGTGGCTGCACTTGTTTTATCACCCACAAGGCCGAGAATGTTTTTCCTAATCTGCAAAATAGGCTCCAAAGTTAACACATAATACCCTAAACAAAAATAAAAATGAACTCCTTTTCATTTTGCTCGTTGTATGTAAGAAAATCTCACTGGTTCAAGGGTTGACCAGCAAATAGCAGAGAATGGAACATCCCGAGAAAGTTGTGCTCCAAGGCCAGTCCACCAGAAACGGTATCTATGAACTGTTCAGAAAAATGTAATAAGAAGAATAACAAATAGAGGCAACCAAAAGAACACAGGCAGCGTGCAGTCCAACAGAAACTGAAAACTTGGTCATGTACATAAGAAAGGTTTATGAAGAAAAGTTCGCCTAATCAGTAATCACGTGTGTATGAACTCAAAAATTAAACAGAGAAAGATAAATCAAAGAAGATGCCAAGAGTAAACTTACAGCTTTGAAAAATACTTGTGCTCTTGTCAGGGTGAACGACTTCAAGCAATGTCTTCCACACCCCTGGAGGCTTGCCACTTTGGGTTATTCTAAATGCCTAAAGAATGAGAGAAAACATGTAAGAATAGAAATTTAACATACCCCCAACTTTAGCACTTAGAATTATTACCTGCATGCGAGTCCTTGCAAGTTCTACAGGATAACAAGAAATGCAAGCAAATGAGCGAGCAACTGATCCAGCAAGTAACGGCACATAAGGGGTTAAATTTGGAGCATTCTTTGTAGTAAACTCCTCCATCATGACACGTAAAATATCATAACAAGGCATGTAGATTCCAACCTATACGACAGCAGAAAAACACAAGACCATAAAACATATACAAGGAGACCCAAAATATATCAACTTTTAAAGTAAACAACAAATCATGGAACAGAAAATTCTAGACAGAAAATATAGCTTACAGTTGGCACAGCCAATGCTAAACTTGCACTTGTGCCTCTCCACAATCTCGTAAAGCCCTCCTGCAAAACTTAATCCTGTGAACCATCTATTCGATGCAGACTTGAACAATTACTGCATTTGTGAAAACATGACTTGACATGCAACCCCTTTACTAACTATTTCATCATAATATTATCACAAACTTCATGCAAGTTTAATAAATCTATTTCACCAGTTAACACTATCAAGGTTGGAGTTTCTTATAGCAAGACTTGCAACATCTCAGCCTTAAATCAAACATAACTTATCAGATATATTTGAATCTAAACAGGTATACCACAGAAAATCCCCTTCACCATAAAATTCTAGAAACATAATTTCTTTCTAATCAACTTTGAATGAGGTACAGAATTTCTCAACCTACTCTTTTGCACAAACCAAGGTCTAAGAGGATCATATGCCTAAACAAGAAATAGAAAAAATTATCAAATAAACTTTCATATCTTGTGCCCTGTAAAAACCATAACTAGTTAACTACCTTACCCACAGAAATATCCATTTAACAAAATCCCCAAATGTCCTGTGTATCAGTGGCAGTTAGTTACTGTCACAATCCTGTATGCACGAAAATAGCGTTGTCTTTTTTTTCGCCCTTCTATGAGCAACCGTAAAAAACTCTAAGGAAACATCATTACACGTAGTCAAGGAGTGACAACCGACAAAACCATCTACACAACATGTCTTTATGGACGACACAGTATAAATTTCTAATTTTCTGTTGTGAGAAAATAATTTGCTATACAAAACTACTCACATAGTTGACATAACTATCTTCACAATGAGGAAATCAAGGGTCATTTGACGAGTAGAGTGAAATCTTGCAACGCAACTTAAAACAGCACATGAACGCACTTACATGACGTATAACTTTGTAAAAAACGTCTAAGGTCCCTTTATAGGTGCAACACCCAAAAGAACATGGCCGTGATGGCTGAGAGCCAGAAACAGGAGACATGATATCTTGTAGCCTCTGAAAATAAACAACAGTTAAAACTGTACAGAACACAATTCAATTAAAGAATACAAATTTTGGAGAAAACATTACTGTGTTTGTTTGAAAAGGTGCCATTCGGCAAACACCTTGGTAAGGAACACCCGCAGCCTGTGCTTGTAGTCTTGTCTGAAAGCAGAGTGGTATGTCACCGTGACATTTCGTGCATATAATTAAATTGGAACTGCTTTTACTAACGAAGAAACAAAATTGATGGATACCTTGGCGACATCGAGGGGATTTACAATAATGGCGGATAGGAAGGCGGCACCAGCGGCGGAAAAAGCCCGTTCTTCGATTCTCAGTTGCGTGTTAGAATCGGTATCAATATGTGGTCGTGACATTGGGGAAACGATTTTCCAAGTCAACATCAGCTACGGCGTAACAACGGTTTAGGTTTTGGTTTCTTCTTGCAGAGAGAGAGACAAACAGAGAAAGAGAGAGATTCGTGGCGTCAATTTGAGGGCGCCAAGCAATACACATGGGCTTTCAGCCTGAGGCAGCTGTGTGGTTTGGACTTTTGGACTCAAACTCAACCTGGTTTCGAATACGAATAATCTAGAAACCAAACAGGTTCTTTTTTCTTCTATGATTTCTTAAAAATATTATTCAATTATATTTTGCTATACCTAAAAGATGTTTGAATGGTTTTATTCAGAGATATAAGATATAAATACTGAGATATAGTTAATAAATTGGTATATAAATAGTACTCTTTTATTTTTGTTATATAAATATTACTATTAAAAAATATTTTTAAATTATTACGTTTTGTGGATTATAATGCAGGTTTTTCGTCCGTCTATTCTATATTTAGTTTGTAAAATGTAAGCCAGGTAGTTTCTCGTATAAAAAATACATATTAATTTTATTGATTTGTCCCGCATAAAAGTTGATAAGTAGGCTTGTGAGTTAGTCTGCGTAAGAAATATTTTAAAATTAATAAAAAATAAAATTTTAAATAAATTTATTTTTTATTAAATTATTATTTTTTCTTATCTATATCAACTACATAAATGCTCACAATATTATTTTCACACATAATAAGATATAGATAAAAAAAAATTATGATGTTGTGATTTTCAATAAAATTTAATCTTCCTAATAAATTGATTAATAAAATATTTTATTTATTAAATATATAAAAAAAATTAAGATAATACAATATAGACTCTAATTTGACAAATAAGTATAAAATAATATATATATAATATTATATTTATATTTTATTATAGAAAAGATTAATCTCTCACTAGTATTGAAATTTAAACAAAAATATATGCCTATCAGAAAAAACAAAAAATACTATTAAATATTGAAAATTCATTATCAAATTTAGTATTATGAATTAAGAATTAAGGGAGTTTCTTCGTGCATGCAGTTTCGTGCCTTTCTTTTTCCACCAAACTTCAACAAATATTCAAAATTACCTTTTGACTTCTTTTTAATGTTTTTTTTTAATTATAGAATGTAAAACTAAGATATTTCTTGGATCATAGAATATGAAAATTAAAATTTGTGTTCGGATTATAAAATATTTCAAATTTCACAATCCAAAATAAATATTTATAATCCAGTTTGTAAAATTTAGAGATAATAATTTTAGAAGTTTTAAAAATAAGACTACAGAAAAAAATTACGAAAGAGCAAAATAAAATTTATAAATTTTTAATATATGCATGTATGCGGGCTAGTCCGCCCTATACTTGATCTACAAATTATGTGGAACAAGCCCAAACAGGCTAGCGAAGTAAAATAAACAAACCTGCGTTTATACTTAGTGGACCACAGGTCACCTCGTCATCACTTCTAGGAAGTACATAATGTTTACAATCAAATAAATATGAATAATATATTTTATATTTTATAATAATAAAATAAATTTCTACAAAAAATATTTATTTAAGCTCGTTTAATTCTACAATATAAATTTTAAAGGTTGTATAAATATTTTTAATAAGCTCTCAGTATACAAATTTTACACTGATTATACATGTTCACTGCGAGTTAATTATCTCTTTTACACTATAACCTCGTGCTAGTTGTGATATATTAAATTGTCTCAATTGTTGATTAAGGAAATAATCAAAACAAGCTACCTAATTAAAAAAAAAAAAAGTAAATAAATCACAAATAATGAACTCATCCTTGTTAAGAAAATGATAACAAATCAAATGTTAAAACTGAACATAATCAATCATCTATTTAAGTAACTATAATCACAATATAAAATTTGATTTATTTAGTTTATTTTTCATAAAAAATTTAAAAAATATTAAAAATAAATAATATATATATATATATGTGTGTATTCTTTTATAAGTTACAAATAATTACGATGGAAATAAAAACATGTTTAAAGAAATTAATACGAAAAACAATTCTATAAACAAATTCAGTTTTAAAAAAATTACTTATTTTTCTTAAAATTATTATGAATAAATTTATCGTTAACCATTATAAGGTTTAAATACTATTTATATATAATTTATTTTTTTTATTTAGGTTCAATTAATCCTGCATAACGTACTACAAAAAATTTTCCATTAAAATGTAAGAAATGAAATAAAAAAAATGTAAACAAAATGTGAGGTTTTAACTGTAGTACATGCTAATTTTTTTAAAATAAAAGAACAAATAAATTACTCCAAAAGAAGAGATCAAAATTACATATTTAACAGAATAGAAAGAAAACAAAATTGTATTGACGAAAAAAGTAGTATTTAATGGGGTTGTTGAAGATGACAAACAAAAATGAATGAATAGGGTTTAGAAGAAGAAAAAATGTTGCATTTTCAGGAGACACAGGCATCGGAAAGATGAACCAGGAAGGAGGGGGAAAAGCCAGAGAGAGTAAAAGTCCAATAGAGATATTTTTCATTTGAAGATTTTTCTTTTTAAGAAAATAATATCAATATATTATTTTTGTATAAAAATTATAGTAAGAAGTTTAGAAAACTATTTAATAATTGAAATTTGGTAGTGGACAGTGAAAAAGTTTTAAGTTAACTTATTAAATTTTAAGAGTGTGATAAAATTATCCGTTAAATTGAAGTAAAATGATAATTACAATATGTTAATAGGATATGCTATATAAATTTTAATTTTATATTTATCATAAAGTATTTTGGAGCATTTTCAACTTTTAATCAATTTAAAAGTCTAATGGTTTTTTTTTATGAAGTGGTTATTTTAATTGTACTTTCTTCGTTCCAGTAATTGCATTTTGTTATTGTGTTTATATTATTTCTCTTATATTATATCTTAAAAGGCATTCAAACTTTCAACCAAATTTAAAATAAAATAATGTATTATATTTTCGTTGTGTTGATTAATTGATAGTAACACATAATTATGAGATACAAAAATTAAAAGACTATAATGTGTTTTTTTGCCTCTTACATTTTTAATCGTCCCATTTTGGTCATTCATGTTTTAAAGTAATTTTTTTCTAATCAACAATATAAATTGAAGTTAGAATCCTGGTGAGCAACCATTGTCCTTACCGGCAACAAACGGTTTGAAGTTTTGGAATGTATTTGCAATCGTTTGATTTGACTGAATGTTAAGTAGTTTGATTTTAAGTTAAAATTTTATTATAAAAAAATGTTGAAAAAGGATGAAAAGCAAATATGAAATTTATATTTTTTAAAGTTCAATAAAAGTGTATTTTAAGGATTTGAAAACGATACTATTTTTTTTTAATTTAAAAAATCTAAGATACAAATACTTAATAAGCGTTTGTTTAAAATTCATGGAAGGATCTGGTTACTTTTAAAATTTAAAACATGGAAGCAGAAATCATTAAAAAAAATAAAGGGATTCATTTATCTTGAATTTATAGTTTATGCATGTAGATTTAGAAAACATTTCCACACTTATTCTTTGAGTGCATAACTCTTCCTCATCGTTTGCAGTATGTTATCAATCATAAATTTCATATTTTTGTTTTTCGGGTGATACATGCTAATAGAAGCAAAACATACAAGTTTGTGAAATTTGATTGAATGTTATTGTTAGTGGTAAGTAAAGAATGACGAATGTATAATAATTTATAATTTATTTTTTAAAATAATTTGATTATGGTAGGGGTTCCTTAAGTACTATTTCTTGTAAATTAATGAAGGATAGTAACAATCATTAGTTTATCATGATCTTATGAAAATAAATTTCAGTGAGAGATTTAATAGAGTCACGTACAAAATGAAGATAAAAATTGAAATTTTTAAGTTTTGAGTATATTATAGGATTAGTAACAAGCAAAACAACTTATTAGGGTAAAATTTTGATGTATGGTATGCTATGCTTATTTCTCAAAGAAGATTACGAACTCATTTGATTTCAGCTAAATACACAACAATATTGCGTTATTCAGCTTCAGTAGTATTGCGAGAGACAATCTTTTTCTTGTTTGAAGCCCATAATATTGGATTGAGTCCCATATATACAAGCCAAAAGTGGATTTTCAATCATCTGGTTGGATCCCCAATCAACATCGGTAAAGGCAAGTACGGTGAAGCGTGGAGAAGGCTGAAGTGAGAGACCATATGATGTGGTGCCAGCAAGATATCACAATATGCATTTGACAGCTTTCCAATGGTGAAGTTGAGGATGGTGAAGAAACTGACAACCTTTGTTTACTCTATAAGACAATTCAAAACGAGTGAGGAGAATATATTGAAGGGAAGCAACAATGGATCTGTATAGATTAGGATCATCAATTATTGTTATGTCATTTTGTGTGAGACGAATAAAGGATATCATTGGTGTAGGTTGTGGTTTAGATGACAACATTCTTGAGTTTTGTAGCAAGTCCTTGATGTACTTTGTTTGAGAAAGATAAAAGAGAGTCATTGTTAATCCAAGAAGCTTCAATGTCAATAAAATAATGGAGTCTGCAAAGGTTTTGAGCCCAAAATGTTGTTGTAGCGAAATAAATAAGTGATTGTATAGCATTAAGAGAATTCTTAGTAATTTAGAATATTATCAACATAAATCAGAATAAATAATATAACATGTGTATCAGTTTAATAAATAAAGAGAAATCAGATTTTGTTGAGAAAAAAGGACAAAATATGACTTAGTATGAAAAAGTATGTTAATGGTTAATCTTTCTAAAAATTTCAAGATTGTTTATTGGTTTTATAGAATATGGTGAAAATATTTATGGATAATGTGTTAGATTGATTTTAATTTTAAAGCATCGGACATTTTTAGGGAAAGTAAGAAGCAAGCTTGTATACTTACTAATTTGATGACCAATTTTTTTTTTTAAAATATTTAGTTTGAGAAGCTTATTAATTTGGATTAATCTTCCTAATAAATTTTGGCCAGTTAAAATACATGTGTGTTCTTATTTTTGATAGATTTTGGTTTAGTTTATCAATCTAGAATAACCTAATATTGTGTAGATTGATACTTTTTATATATAAAAGAGGAAAGTTTAAAAAAGACAAATGATATTAGAATAATAAAATAAATATTATGAATTATATATTTGTTAAAGTAAATAGTGCAATATAAAGGTTTTAATAATAAACCTTCTATATATTATGAAATAAAATTGTCAAACCACAAAATGTAAAAAATAATATTGAAATTATACTTTTTGAGCAAAATAAAAAACAAATATAATTATGTTGTTCTAGTCCATAAAAAATTTTATGATGTAAGATTTAGAATAAAAACTTAAAAATATATCTTAAATAATTATCGATTATATGTAACATCGGATTATGGAACCAAAAAATAATATCACCTCGTCTAAAAAAAATACATGAATAGGTAACTTTTTATTTATCAAAAGTAATAATAACGTAGAAAAAGGATATATTAAACGGAGATTTTGGTAAAACTTTTAAAATCAACATTTAGTCTTTTATTAAAGAAAAAAATAAGATTTTTTTTGAGATTTTTCTACGAATAGGCTATAAAAAATAAAGTTCAAAAGATGATAAAGATGGAAAAAATATTTTGTGCAGGTTCCTTCAACTTTGAGCCACAACAATAATAAATGTTATCTTATGTGAAAAATAATAATAAAAGAGGAAATGTTATTTTTGTTTAAAATTGAGTGGATTAATTTTGAAATTAAAGCAAAACAAAGATTTGAAATGAGCATGGAAAAAGAAAGATGAGATGAAAATTTGGAGAAAAAAGAAGAATGCAAGTTGTGGGGGCAAAGGGGCAGCAGAGAGGAGCAGAGCAGTGTCATAAAAAGGAAGGAATTGGAGATGCTCTTCATTTAATACCCTTGCATTACCAACAACCACAATCAAAACTACCTCTCTCTCCTTTTCACAAACATCATCAAAATCTGTTCCAATAACACAGGCTTTTGGAATTGCAATTCCTTTTATTTTCGTATACTTTTATTAATATTCATAAATCTGATTGCATGGTCTTCCAAATCTACCAAAATATCATGACTTCTATGAAATTTTGTATATTAATTTCATAAAAATAAATTATATCGAATTATAAAAAGTTAATAAATTACTTTCACCAAATTAAAGGAAGTTTATATACTATATTTTTCATAGTTAAATCCTATAGAACTTATAATGCATTTTTCCTCTATCCGTGTGACTGAAGAAAAGTGTAATATTGTTAGTCATCATAAGATATGACGAATAGTTTTACCACTAAGACGAATAAAACAATAATTAATTTTTTTTATCATTTTATATTGTTTTCTTTAAATATTTATTTTACTTGTCATCTTTGTTTTTCTTTTACTCTTTCTTCATGTGTTTATTATTTGTGTTTGGTATATAAGTTAAATGTTACATTTAAAAAAAATTATATGCACTATCATATTATATTTATTTTAAATTTTTGAAATATATTCTGTGTTTGCTTTCATTAGAAGAACTTGGTTATTATTATATCTCTTTTTAGTATATCTTTTAACCGGAAGAGTAATTTAAAAAAACTAACTAACATAAAAGTGTGTATCCAAACAAATTTCACCAGATGATACCAATCATATAATATTAATAATTATTAATCATATTATACTTATCACTATCACCTATATAATTACTGCATTCACTTGTTACTAGTTAGGATTTCTTTTTCTTATTATTGATAAAAAAAATGACATTAACTTAATCATACCACAAATTTCAATCTTCTGTATGGAGCAGTTATAAATTTATTGGCACAGTAAAAGGTTTTGGAAAAGGACCAATGAAAGAGTTCACTGCATGAGTATGAATCTGGTTTTGAACACACCTTTGTCTGTGAACAGGATATGCAAGTTGCTCTGTTCTCTTCTGTTCTGCTCTCATTTAAATCCTATTTCCTTCACATGTACACACTAAAGCACCCGACAAACAAAAAGTCTGTACCAACCTCAACCTATTTTCTCCCTAAACATTTGACCAAACCCAAAAATAGTCATTTATAGCTAGAGCAAATTCAAGAAGCGTGCTCCCATTTTTACCCTAAAAGCAACTCACCATTCTCTTATCAGTCTTACAATTTTAAGATGATCAAACTCCACACTTCCCAATAGACTGTGATCTTTATTTGTTTCTAGGCAAAACTAAGAAATTACTATCACCCTTTTTATTCTACTATCTAGGACAGAGAGCACAAAGGTAAATATCTCCAAAAAAACTACTCAATAATCAACCCATTCTGTTATATTTCAGTGTCTTTTTTTTACTCCCTAATCAATAAACTCTTTCAAATCCATGGGTCAATGTCTCTTGATGGGGCCAACTAACTCATCTTGGTACTCAAAATCTTTGTATGGGAAGATGGTTTGGTTTCATAATACACCTTTTGTAACAACTGTTTCCTACTACATTCCATCTACACTCTTTTGAAAAGATCATGCTGCTACTCCTATGTCCTCACCTCATGCCGACATCTATCATATCTGTCTTCCACATGATTTTTTAAAATGGTTTTAAGGTGTCAGTTTACCACATGCCTAAAGACAAATAATAGTATCTTTCACAAAAAAGTTGTTCTTATTATAACTGTGTTCTTATTTCTTCTACAGTTAAATGCAGTCTTTATATACATCTTTAATTATAATTACATGATCCTCCTTACTACCTTCATCTAGCCTATTTAAGTTATTGTACTTAGAATGTTAGACAAAAAGACAACTCATCTTCTTTGGAAGAAGAGATGTTACCTCTAAAAGTGTTATGAATGTGGTGGGATGGTTAATGGTCAACTATTAATTTAACACAACAACTGAAAATTAAACTTTGCACCAGTCTTTCACAACTAAATAGAAATAACTTACCAACTCTTCAAACTTAATATATAAAGATCAAAATCTAGAACAGAGTCAAAATTGAAAACCAGAATTGGTTAACATTACATAATACTCAAAACAAATTGCAAACATACATCCACAATCTGAGAAGATGTTTCAGTACATTTAAACAACAATTGGTATATCTAATTCAACACACTACTTCAGTCACTCTAAAACTTCGCTTCGTGGACTTGGTGAACACGGAGAAAGATTGTTGAAATAACTATCTATATCCCAGTTGCAGGATTGAAAATTCTCATTGAGAAAATGGGAAATATCACTCAGACTGTCATCAAACTGTTTTACATTAGTCTCAGTGATAAAATGATTTTCAAAATTGAAATCTTGTGAATGTAAAAAAGTATCTTCGAAAGTTGGATCTTCTATAACCAAACCATCTGTTTGAAAAACTTCTTCTAACTCAAGTTTCTCATGTTCAAGTCCCAGCACAGAAGTGGGTGAAGGAAGATGAGACTCTTTACTTGAATCACTCACATTCTCAACCAAACCAGTCACACTATCGTGAGATTCATCATAACCATACTCAAAAGAACTAGCATCCCTGTGGCTGTCTTCCCTTGTAGGAGGCATGATGAAATTAGTGAGAGCATTGCAACCTCTTAAGTTAATAGCTGCTTTGTCATAAACCATGGCAGCTTCTTCAGCAGTGTCAAAAGTCCCTAACCAGACTCTTGTTCGCTTCACAGGATCTCTTATTTCTGCAGCCCATCTTCCCCATGGCCTTTGACGAACTCCTCTAAGTTTTCTTCTACCACGCTCTTCAGTTTTTTCCTTGTAAAGTTGGTTCATTGACACAGTGGTTGAAGGCTTCTTCTCCACAATTCTGATCTCATTCACAATCTTCTTTATTTTAGGAAGGTTAACCAACCCTTCATCTTCATCATCTGTGGCATAGGGATCCATCGTAGAAATCCTAACTATCTTTGGTGTTTGGTTCAAAATGCCATGTTTGACATGCATGTAAGTGACAACTTTCTCCTCCCTCAGAATGGTTTCCATGGAGTAAACAAAACAGAGAGAGTCCTACACTAAGAGAATTGTACGTCTTTCACTCGTGTACATGTCACCTTTATGCTGCTTCAGTTTTATATAATTTATTATAGATTATGATTTTCAATTTCTTTTTTCTTTTCAAATCTTTCCTTTCCTAATATCATAGTTTTTCTATTCTTGATCTTCTTATTAGTTTTTATCTTTTTTAAATTCGGTTTCTTTTATATTATTAAATAATTAAGTTACTTTTATTTTAAACTTAAAAAATATTACTTTTAATTTTTAAACTTCATTATAAATATGTTAAGATACTATATAAGATTAGTAATTGAATAATACAATATAAATAATTAAACTAAATATCAATCAAAATAACTGATTTTAAATGAAAGTTAGTATAAAATTTAAATTACAAATATCTCGAAAATATTTATCCAAAAATTATAAACTTAAAATTAAAAGTACAAGATTATGGATTGATATTGTTATTTTGGATTTTACAATTCTCCATATATATCTTTACCCGATGTTTTTTTTTTTAAAAAAAAAACTATTAGAAAAAAAATTTAGGAAAAAAAGTTATGATTATTCAGATATGAAATTTCTCTATATAAAAAAAATAAAAATTATTTTCACATTTTGTTCTGTCGACAATTTTGATCTCACATTCTTACAGATGGAGACATTTGATTTCTTTCTTTAAAGAATCCATAATTTTAATGAAATCCTTAACTTTATTTCTTCTTATATTTAAATTAATGAATTTAATCTCTATGATACTTTAAATCAAAATACCAGGTTTACAATTTAATTAATCAAAATAATAAACAATTATTTCTTTCTTATATTTAAATTAATGAAATTAATCTCTGCGATATTTTAAATCAACATACCAGGTTTACAATTTAATTTAATAAAAAATATATATAAAAAATATTAAAAATTCAGGTTTTGACTAAATTTACAATTTAAAAAAAAAATAAGAAATCAAATATTCTGTATTTAAAAGTAAAATAACCACTATTTAAGAAAATCCGTTGAAGAAAATTACTAATCAAAACTACATCTAGCCATTTCAGTAAAACAGGAATATAGTTAGAGTAAGATCATTTAAGATTGTATTTTATAATATAATATTATCCTGTTTGTATTATATCTTTTTATCAAAATATATAATTTTTTGTATAATAATAAACAATCTAAAAATATACATTCTATAAGGACATATAAGAAGTAAAAAAATATATAATTAAGGTGATACTTAAATATTTTATTATTAAAATAAAAGTTAAAATAAATAGAAAATTCAATTATTTTGGTTTTATTTTAAAAAATCATTGTATATTTGTAAAAGATTTTTTTTTCATTTGTCTTCTCTTTATAAATCTAACTTTATCATTTATCAGATCGTCACGTCTTCTTTTTATAAATCTGATTTCATCCTTCATGAGTTTGATGATCAAATATCACCTTTAGACTTTTGATAATGAATAAAGCAAAAGTTATCTCATCAGATTTTTTATTTGAATAAGTTCAATTTTGTTTTTTTTTCTTTGAACCAGTTTTGGATTTTCCTGTGTACCTCATGGTCCTACTAGTGATATGTTTAAATTATTGAGCGAGACTCTCTGGTGTATTTTTAAGTTATTTGTGCTTTCTTTAAGAGTTTGAACTTTTTGTGAGTACTCGTACTTCTAATAAGGTAAGGAAACTAATTTGGTCTTTCAATAGAACTATAGGTTAGAAAATCTAAATGTGAAGTTGAGGTGATCACAAGTTCCAAAATTCTCTTTTAAATTTGTTTGTTATGTGAAATAAATGTTAATTGATAAGAACTATTTGAAGTTTATCAAATTAAAAAGTAGTTAATAAAGTTGATTGTTTGAGTTTGAATGAGAATTAAATGTTAGAGAAATACATATTATATATTTGAGCACTTTAAAAGCATACAATTTTTTTATTGTATAAAAGTTGCAAAACTTTGTATTAATATTGAGTAAAGACTTTAAAATTGATTTTAGGATTCTCTTGAGTTTGGTGAATGATATTTTTTTATGATATTTTTGTTCAAACAAAAATATAAAAGAAATCCAAGTTTATACTTAGTTCTATTTTTCTTAAGTTCAAGTTATTTTTTCTCAAGGTAAAAAATATAGTTTTTAAAGAAATTTATTATTTTAATTAAATTATATATGTATTTGAAACATTGATTTTACGTGTTTGTGTAATATTTTTTAAATGTTTTGAAGATCTAAATTTTTGTGTGATATTGAAAGATATATTGATGGATGATATAAACTATGAATAATGTGAAAATATGATCGAAACATAATATTTTTAGAAAATAAAATATGTTGTTGAGATTCTCAGGATGTGCATTGAATTAGAGATTAATGTAAAATGAGATATATTGACTCTATTGGTATATTAAAATCATATATATATATATATATATTTTAAAAAATATATGATGATTGTGTGTTATATTGGAGTAAAACATGTTGAAAATGGTCTATTTTTTTTTAGATGTTTTTGTTTTGACACACACAAATATATATATATATATATATATATATATATATATATTAATAATCTCTATGAAAAAATATATCTTTTGTAATATTATTAATTTATAATCTTATTCTTTTATTTCCAAACAAATAATATATGACAGTTTTCTTAAAAAACATTTAAATATTAGGATTATAATTTAATTATCTTGTTATTGTATAATATTTGTGATATATAAATTGTATTACCATATAGTTGAGAAGCCTAACATGGCCGAATGGTCAAAAAGATCGAATAATTCTCTTAATCCAAACACAGTTTGTAAATCCACAATTATCCGTAATTAAATTAGGTCAGTGATAAATTGTGATTAAGGTATGACTGGACCCTATGTTTGACCCATAACAGTTGAGACCCATCCAAAAGGTATAAATACCAAAGGAGACCTAGGGCCAATGGTAACTTTTCACTCTCAACTCACTCGCACTTTGTACTCGGACTAACTTGATTGTCGAAGTGCCTTTGCAGGTTCCCCCACTCATCTCGGTGAAAGGAAGAACCAACCGGAGATCACCGTACCTGGAGGCTGTGAAGACTGAAAGGCGAAGACAAAAAGAGTCACTCTAGGAGGAACCCGACCTTGTAAAAACATTTTGACGTCCACCGTGGGACCAGGAAGAAACCTTTCAGAGTGTCCACATGGTAACAACAAGGAACATGACAGACAATAACATGAATACACAATGAGATGCTAGGACTAGCCAACTTGATCCAATGATGTTGATAATGCAAATGAGGAGGGAGATGAAGATGCTTAAGAAGAAAAATGATGAAGAGATAACGACCTTAAAGAAGAAAAATACTCGGATGAAGCAGAAACTTAATAGAGATCCAACAATCCAAGAGACTATAGAAGGGGAGCGTCCCCAAACTAAAAACATCTATTCGAGATAAATGTTTGTATGGTATAGCTATAATAATTAATTAAAAGTATATTATTTAATTAAAAGACAATTTTCCATTTCTAAAATTTATTTTTATATATTTAATAGTTTTATATTACATAGTAATAGAGAGATGAAGAACAATTAAATACACCTTTTATAATGGAGTTTCAAATTCTAAAATTTAACAATAATAATTAATATCATGACGCCGTTTTAGAGCGGACATATTTTACAATAACTTTACCTTTTTTGTTATTAAGCAAGAAAAGATATTTAAATCAATGCCAACATAGATTAACTGGTTCCAGCGTCAAGATAGAGTGCCACATCCAAAATTTAAAATATTAGATAAATTATTTCAAGAGCAATAGATATCTTATTTATATTAACTACCATTTTATATCACCCAATGTTATTATTAATACAACAATAGTATAACATTTATTTAACTATATTATTTTTTATTCAGGAGAGAACTTTTTAATAGACAAAAATCATGATTTTTTATACACAAAAGTCCTGTTTTTTTTTTTATAATGGTAAATTATAGAAATTATGATTTGTAGGAATGACTAAAAACATGTTTTGTAAAAAATATTCATATAAATTTTCTTGAAAGCAAGAAATAATATGTTGGTCTGTCTCAACAAAATAAAATAAATAGAATCACCTTGCAGTGATAAATACACAAGATGATAGCACGTTTCCTTCCTCAACAACAGTCAACACAATGATAGAAATGACCCTCTGTATTTGGTCTTTGATTTTTGTTCAGATGTGTTTAAAAGTGATTCATGTATTCTTGTAACTTTTGAGACACCTTTATGTAATAAGAAAATATAGTCGTTGGAGTTTGAAACCAGATAAATAAAACCTAGTTAATTAAAGTTAGGTTATAACTTTTCCCCAAACAGAACAGAAGATGATTCTATAGTCAATAACATAAATACAATTTCAGTATATTTATCCATATAATGATATATATATATATATATATATATATATATATATAAAGTCATAAAGAAGTGAACTATTGTTAAGGAATCCAAGTAACTTGTAGGAACTAGGAATCATCATAGCATGCAAAGATAATAAATGTGAACACACTGAAGAACATAAGCAACTGATATTTCCCAGCAATCACAGGAGAAGTTTCATACAAAACACACTAAAAATCCTCCCTATTGTCTTCACAGATGTATGTGGGCAACACCTATCCTCGACACAAGTCAACAGCGGGAATGGAAAGATAGATTATACATTAATGTCTTTTAACAAATGGAAGGAACACGTCCTATCCTATATAATATAAGGCCTCATTCCAACATGCTAACCCATTGCATACTTCTGAGTCCAGCTCCTAGCAGTTGTCTCATACTTGGACCTGTCTGTCTTGTACATATGAGCAATTTCAGGCACCAAGGGATCATCTGGGTTTGGATCCGTCAACAGGGAGCAAATGGAGAGCAACACCTGAAAAAGGAAATTGAAACCCTTCCCACCCATTTAAAAAACAGCAATAGTCCAACAGAAACAGCAACCATACATAATTCATTGCAATGGGAGGCCTTCTAATGTTTCCCCCAGAAAAAGTTTCCCAACAACAAGACCACATTAAGAAATGTTCCTTGTATGATATAATATTACTAGCCACAACTTAGGCTTTTGAAGGCGAGACAGATGCATGCAATAACATAGTATGCTACAAGAATGGCACGCAGTCCAGACCCCAGAATTTGAAATATACCCAAGATATTTTTCATAACATGAGAAATGAAAGAGCCCACCCTACTATTGGGTGAAATTTATTAGAAATCATAAAATTTAGTGGGTTCCAAATCATATTTAATGAGTCTTATTCATGATTTACAATTTACAATAAATTTTAGCCAATAGCATAAAATGCATTAGAAAGAATATGTTTCTTGCACTCCCCCGATGGCATACTTATCCATCAATATTCGGGATTATGGCAAGACATCCTGATACCATACAGACCACAGGTTTGTAACCTTGTACAACACGATGCTAAATTAACTGATGGATTTTTCTACGAATTACTTTTATATTCTTTGCCTCAGAAAATATTTGTGATTTATTGTTGCTGTATTACAAAACTACCTTTCCAACACAAGTGAAGCTATTGAATATTAGCATTAAGAAGTTTAGTACAGTCATGACCTTAGATATTGTCAAGGCAGGGCTCCACTGCTCCTTTAAGATATCGAGACAAATGCTACCATTGCTGTTGATATTTGGGTGAAAAACTTTGGTCCTAAATGCAACCTGCAAGAAATAAAGTAGACATACAGAAAAAGAAGGGTTAAAGCATTGAAAAAACGGAACTTTATGTGAATTGGAGGTCACATCGTGAACATAAAAGTCATCGGAAAAGCTCATTCCATTTACCTAAAGACAGAAGAGAGGTTAACATATACTTTCTAAGCAAATAAATCAAATCTAAATTCTGAAATATCAAATAGAAAGTGCGAATCCAGATCACTAAACTAGAGAATTTATTCTGTTCTGTCTTTAAGGTGCAACCACACAAACTTCTGTTAAATGATTTGAAGGTAAAGTTAGAGTAACGATACAAGCTCTCAGTGAAAGAAACCAGAAACCACAGTAAATTTATTTGCATACACCACCACTCATGGTGAATTGGATGAATAAAGTATGAATTTTATGATTATGAATGAAAAAAGATAAAAATGGTTGGTATTTTTATAAAATACAAGGACATGGACAATTATGAACATGTTACTTGTAAACTCTCTTCATTTTCTCTACAACAGTTACTATTTACACTTTACTCTCTAAAGTACACCCTATCACATGAAGGATCTGGATCTTTCTGATGGTCAATGGGTTCTCTGAACCAAGAAAAAAAGGCTTTTCTGTCGTATAGATATTGAGTAACCACCAGTTCCACGGTTATATCATATCTTCTAATAACTCTCTCCTCTCCCCAACTGCTCTACCCCAAAATCATGCCCTTGAAAGTTAATATTTCAACTCCTTTGATCCCCTCACTATGCATATCCCAAAACAACATCCACTACTCCTAGTTGCATTCTCCAAGTAGTGGCTACTTCAAACTTAGCACCTTCACAGCTTATAATTACAGAATTCAATATTTTTCTAGTTTTTTTAACTTTTTATTACTCACTGAAAAAAATTGTTTTAATGAGGTGGCTCCATCTCTACAGGTAATTGTTAGAAACTTCAGCATGTGAAAACATCACACAAGCTTCTAAGCTAATATTTGCATACCCAATCAGGAAAACTAATATTTGTTTTTATCCCAAGCCAGCCAGCAAGCCCATATTGTAAACTTCTAAGCAGAAAATAAAACTCAACAACTGAAAAACTAGAATAGTCCACTACATATAAAATAACAACATTTCCATTAGTAAATAGTAAGGATTCATCAGCCCCCCAAAAAGGCCACCAGACTGTGATTTAGCACACAAATTAGTCACTGCCAAGATTCAACATATCACTAGTATAAAAATCTCAGTCAAGGCACTCATGTTACATTATGACAAGATTTTAACAGCACAGTGAAGAAGCAAGCATTGGATTATTGAAATCGAAATAAAAATGTCTTTAAAAAAACTCCATAAAATCTAATCAACAAATGGTAGGAACAATCTAAAATTCAGGAAAAAGAAGAAGAAAATGTAACAATATAAACGGAAAAAGGTCCACTATCCTAGCATAGATATAATAAAGGCAGAATTGTTGAAATTGTATTGAGCAGGACGCTAAGGCAATACCTTGGGTGGCTTGAAAGGATAATCAGGAGGAAAATGAATAGTAACCAGAAAAACACCCCCAGCATAAGGACTGTCAGGGGGTCCCATTATAGTTGCTTGCCAATGAAACATATCCTCTGCTACGGGACCTGGGAAGGTAATAATCATCAGAAAACAATAAACTTAACATTTAATTTGAAATATGGAACCAGAGAATAATGGAATAATGTATACAGACTTAATGGAGTTTAAATAAAATGTTCAAATATATACAGACTTAACAACTTACATCTGCTTGTTTGAAAATACACTCTTCACTTCAGATAATAATATATCAGTAAAATATAATCATAACATGAGAGTAATCTTCCAATGCATTCAACAACCAAAGCATATATAATCATAATAACTCAAGAATGATAGTTCTTGCAAATCCACAACTCAAGAATCTCAGACTTTGGAGAAAATCTCTAATAAAAGAAGGTAATAGAGATTCTAACAGTCGCGGCGTTTGCACTTCAAATGCAGGGTTGATTAGCTTCAGTGGAAAGAACACGAAGGGGATTTAATTTAAAATAAAGAAAGAAATCCGAGAAAATTTAAGAAACAACAAACTTGTGAATCGTTCGTTATTAATTATTGCCCTTAACCATGAAACGCTTCTGACTAGCAGAAAGGTCTCACAAGATATAGTATTGAGAATAATCCTCTAAAGTCACGCCCTGGGGTGAGAAGCTCGCAACAAATACATCATCCTACCACCTCAAAAATTGAAAATTTATTACATTCATACACGTAAACCACCATCTAGTAACCACAACAAAATCAAGACAAACCCATAAAACAAAGACAGATAGAAAAAAAATAAAACAACGACCCAGATACTTGTAAATTCTAAAACTCATAGATCGATCAACATAGGAAGCTTAATTAAAGTTTGGGGTCGATACAAGGCGAAAAGGGGCAAAAAGAAGAGGAATTGGGTTAAGGGAATTGTACCGGCACTGCAAGAGGTTGGAGGATCTTTCTGGAGGTCCTTGAGCTCCTTCAGAATCCGCTTGGAGGCCATGGAAAAAGAACAGAAGAAGATTCACTTTCGATCTACGAAGAAAAGGGAGCGTTGCGGGGAGAGAGAGAGAGAGAGGTCCCTCTTGAACGAAACAAAGGAGGAAGCGAAAACCAAACCAAGTTGCAGATATGACTAAGTAAGGAAAGAGACAATATAATTATACAAATACAAATCTAAAATCGCTATCCATTTTTACTAATCTTGCGCGGCCAAAACACAGACCCGTGTTTTTTTCTTTTAATGTTTGAGTTTTTTTATTTATTTTTAGGAACATTTTTTTATTGTTTTTATCTTTTTATTTATTTATTTGTACTGCTTTCATCTTTTTATTTTTTTTCATTTAAGCCAATAATAGCTTTTAAATTATATTATTTGTTTCAATTACTTATTTAAACTTTTTACAACACTTTTCTTTTTTTTCATAAGAATAAAAAAATGTATGATTAAAAAAATAATAATCAAGAGTATTTTTTTAATTTTAAAATAATTGATAAATAAAAAATATTTAAATAAAACATGTAAAAATATTAAAATTACTTTCTTGCACATTTTTTACAATATGTTTAAGTATAAGCGAAAACTTAATCAATTCGTTCCAATCCAACTAGACTCCGCAATGAGTGATATTGGTTTGGGTTTAAATTCTTAATTGTAGTTAGGTTTACGTTTTCATATCCCAAAGATTTTTTTTTTTCAATTGAAAAAACAAAAGCAGTAATTTGCTTTAAATTCACTTTTTTAATCTTTATAGAATTTTATTTACTTACTTATCTTTTAAAATTAAGTAATTTTAGTTTATAGTCAATATATCATTCAATTGTTAAAAAAATATTAACATATTTGTTAAAATAACATGTATTACATTTTTTTAAAAACCTTAACATTAATATTTTTTTTATAAATGAGTACCTGGCACTATTTTCAATTATATATATAATTTTTTATTATTAAATAAATAACAAATTAACAATTGACCAAAATTACTTTATTTTAAAAATTAGAGAAACAAATCTGTAGTTAAACTTATATTGATATTAAAATTACACATTCGCAAAAGTATGAAAATTAAAAGCACATTATTTTAAGTGTGATATATTTATTAATAATTTAAATTTGTGCCATAGGAGCATCAGAATTAGTGTTGGTCCAGTGTAAACTTGATTGATGTTATTCATGTGCTCTTAATTGACTTTATATATCGCTTCCTTCATTTTAAAGTAATAATTATTACACACTAATTAAAAAAAATAGTCAGTTAATCCGAATTTAAGAAACAAATATCATCAACTTTTCAACTACTCTAAAAGAACTATTATTTTGAAATGGCATTTTTTTCTAGTAAGTGACTTTCACCCCTTTTTTTCAATATGGTCAAATATTTTATGTGGAGGCTTGATTTCTACAAATAAAATTAAATATTTAAGTAAGATATTATCTTTAACAATAATGTTAGTTTTGAAATCTTCCTATATCCTAATTAGACTATAACCTAAAACTAACTAATCTTTACATAATATATTTATTTTCACTTGAGTTTCAACCACTTTCATTAAGTAAATCGTTAACTGCTTATTTAAAGTCACATTACAAAAATTTACTTTGATATCCTTACATTTCTTTAACACGTTGGATTTTTGAAAAAAAAAAAAAAAAACCATTTTAGTAAAAAAAATAGTGAAAAATTGTGATTTTTACTTTCATTAAATTATCTAAATCTTGTAGTGTCTTGATAAAAAAAATTATTGTAACCATAAATCATATCCAATAATTCTCAATTAGTACATAATAGTATCAAATATCATTAATATATAATAATATTTAATATATTTGTAATTATGATATTATTATTGTGATTCCTGTTACGACTCTCTTAATACGGGATACACATGCATCGATCGCGATCCTTACATCGTCTTACCCGCCTTGTGATCATGGTGATTAGCACGACCACCAATCTGAATCATAACTTCTGGCCTTGAGTTGCGAAGCGCAATAAAACTTACTAGAATTCAAGGGATCGAGGTGATTAGCTCAACCACTAATCTGGACGATTTACAACCCCCATCCCTGAGTTGAGAAGTACAAAAAGGCTTACCAAAGATTATTTTGATACTGTGAATAATTGGTTTGGTCTCACGCTCGAATATCTCATAATCATATTAATAAAAAATTATCAAGTGGTGAGAGTCGAGAGATGTTCATATAACTATGTTTGCAGTTTGAAATATATTTGGTCTGACAGGTCACATGGATTTACCGTGTCATATAAGAAGACTTAATTTTTTTTTATAAAAAGTTTTCATGTTAAACATCACTATGCAACTTGACATCTCAGCTAAATATAAGAGGACTTAATTCTTATGTTCACGTCATTGTGTGGACAGATAACATACTATAGTATGACAAGTGCATATTTTTTAGTCAAATTCATCGGGTGTCTTATAAAAATATAACTAAATATTTATGTATGTAGGTAAGTTAATGTCTGTATTAGTGATATTAAATATAAATTATTCAAAAATCCTTAATTGTTTAATACACTATAATGAAAATGTAAAAATTAAGATATTTGTTAGTGTTACACGAGAAAAAAAAAATAGGATGTTGAAGGTGATAAAGTTGTCAATAACAACTTTAAAGTTTCATAATCTCCTTTTAATTGTTTTATTTCAATACATCATATATATATATATTATATATATATATTATATATATATATATTATATATATATATATTATATATATATATATATATTATATATATATTATATATATATATATTATATATATATATATATATATAAACATGTTTTTAGGTGATGTAACCAAAAGTATTACAAATAACATATATTAATTTGTGAAATGTGTATTTTTTATCAATTCAATAAAATAGTAACTTTTTAATTATTAATTTAAACTTGAAAAGTGGTAAAAAAAAGAAAAATATAATTTAGTCCATGGAATAGTAGTATTTATCTCAAATTTCTATATTTTCAAACCTAAATTAAGAGATACTAAGAAAAAGTAAATCGAGGAAATAAGTTTTCTTCGCAATTAATAATTTTTGTGCTATTTAGCCATTATATTTTTTTTTGTTTTTTTTTAATAAAACCAGTAACACTTTTAGAACACAAAAATCGTAAAAAAAAAAAAAAACAAAATTAAAAAAAACATTAAAATTAACTTTATATCAACATTAAATAATAAATGGAAAAAAAATAAAAATAAAAAATAGATAGAACAACACATA
>Ga0123342_1003386_pt1 | contig 25619 bp, 14 predicted proteins | sample Turbeawhitnodule_FD_89960 | JGI IMG/M metagenome (GOLD analysis project Ga0123342, IMG submission 89960) | Root nodule microbial communities of legume samples collected from Mexico - Turtle bean Mexico white nodule | ecosystem: Host-associated > Plants > Roots > Nodule | place: Mexico: Nepantla...
AAAAAGGTGTAGGTGTAGATTTAGGAGGTGCCAAAAAAAGAAACCAAGTCACACTTTCCTTGTGACTAGGAATTGGCTCCAAATTCAAATGCTTCTCATTTGAATTTCCCTCCACTTTCTTTTGGATTTCCAGCCCTCTAAACACTATAAATTGAGGTGCTTGGCTCATGTATTTGGAAGATTAATGAGAGTAATGTTATGCTACCCATTTAGTGCCATACATTGCCTTTGCCTAGTTTCTATGACCTAATCTTCTCTTCACCATCTACCAAGGGGGTTGGCCGAACCTCCCTCTTTTCATACACTTCATGCACCTTCAAGGTCACCACAACTCCTAGGAGGACCTTGCCCACTTTCACCATTAGCTTTCGCACCATATTCACAAACATCCAAGAAGAGCTCCTTGAGAATGCCATCAGAATCAGTATAAAATTTTTGTGTGAATCTCTCTATCCTTACATTCTTTAAACTGTTTTTGCTTTGATTTTATAAACTGACACTACAAAAAAATCAATTTTAGCAACCACCAAATTTGGTTGCTAAAAGCATTATAATTGGTCGCTAAACATATCTACAACCAAAACAGTCACCAATTAAAGATGGAAGCAAAAATCCTAGTCGCAAAACCTTTAGCGGCCAAATTATAAAGTCGTCGCAAATTTACAACCGAAATTTTGGTGGCTAAATCAGTCGAAGAAAATTTGATCACCAAAATTTAGAAACCAAAATTTTGGTGGCTAAATCGGTCGCGGAAAATTTGGCCACCAAAATTCAGAAACCAAATAACGACTAAACTTTTATAAAAAAATCCCTGGCTAAATCGGTGGCTGAAATGGAAGGTGATAGCGACCAACATTTTCGCTAACGGATTAAAATAATTAATTAAAAAAAAACATTTGGTAGCTAATTTGGTGGCTAAATGGATACCCCTATAGCGACATATTTGATTTTGGTGGCTAAATATTTTTTTTAATTACAGCGACAAATTCTGTTTCGGTCTCTAAACAACAACTAAGGGTATTCGATGGCTATTTTGGTCGCAAATTGCGACCACTTATTTTCGGTCGTTGAATTTGGTGGCTAAATATTTTTTTTTAATTACAGCGACCAATTCTGTTTCGATCTCTAAACAACCACTAAGGGTATTCGATGACTATTTTGGTCGCAAATTGCGATCACTTATATCACTACAAGAAAAACTCAAATTACATACAACCAAAATTCGTATGTAACACACAAAATCCGTATGTAAAACAGAGTTACATACGGACAAAAATTCGTATGTAAAACTGTCGTAGGTAATTCTTTTATACGGATTTTGGATCCGTATGTAAAATCCGTATGTAATATCTGTATGTAATTACATACGGATAAATCTGTATGTAAAATTCGTATGTAATTACATACGGGTAGGCACATAACCAATACCACCTCTTTAATATTCAATACTGTAAATCTCCTTTCTTCCATTCCTTGACCAAATAGGCACATAACCAATTCCACCTCAAAAAAAAGTAAGCAAAAACATTTCATAGCCAGTGGTGAAACACAAAAGCAGACATAATCAAAGCACAACACATTTTCAGCTTAATAACAAAAAACAAACCATCAACCTGAATGACTGCAGCGGTGGTGGCGACTGATCGGAGAAGGTCACGTAGTGGTGACCATTGGATGCAGAACGTCGCGCGATGGTGATGGTGGCGGTAACTGCGTTCGTGCTTCTTCTCCGAACCAGGACAACTGTGGTGGCGGTTGCTACGGCGCTGGCGGTTGCTGCAGTTACTGCGATGGTACCGGTTGCACGGTGGAGATGGTTGCTGCGGTGGTGGCTGCTAGCAACTCGAAGGTGGCCTTGGTGGTGGTGTTGTCGGGTTCTTTTGTGATTTAGGGTTCACTTCACCACAAGTTGAAGTGCTGCTCTTCAATTTCACTTTTTCAAATGTACGTAACATTTTCTTTTTTATTTAATTTTTAATTATATTTTTATAATATTTATTTTCCTTATTTGTTGATATATGATATCATATTAGAAATAAATAATTATTTTAAAAGTAAATAAATATCATATGTAAATAAATAATATTTATCATATTAGAAGTAACTAATTATTTTAATTTAATTATATATTCATATTTTTATAAACTAAATTTATTGTAATATCTTGTTTGTAATAACTAATTAATGTAATATGTATATTTTTTAAGTATATTTCTGGTTTAGTCACCTTGTAAACTTTATTTTATTGAAACATAATAATAAAAGAGTACTTAAAATAAAATTAGATTGAGAAAGAAATAATATATTAATTATAATTATTAAATATATATTGTAATGATTTTAATAAATTGATCAAATTGATTATGTAATATATAAAATGATATATTAAATTAGGTTATGCAGTGCTTGTTAATAAATTCACATGTTACATTTTTCACAATTTTAATTTTTAAAAGAAAATAATATATTTCACAAAATAATTATTTTAGAAGTAAATAAATATCATATGTAAACAAATAATATTTATCATATTAAAAGTAAATAATTATTTTAATTTAATTATATATTCATATTTTTATAAACTAAATTTATTGTAATATCTTGTTTGTAATAACTAATTAATGTAAGATGTATATTTTTTAAGTATATTTCTGGTTTAGTTACCTTGTAAACTTTATTTTATTGAAACATAATAATAAAAGAGTACTTAAAATAAAATTAGATTGAGAAATAAATAATATATTAATTATAATTATTAAATATATATTGCAATGATTTTAATATATTGATCGAATTAATTATGTAATATATAAAATGATATATTAAATTAATTTATGCAGTGCTTGTTAATAAATTCGCATGTTACATTTTTCACAATTTTAATTTTTAAAAGAAAATAATATATTTCACAAAATAATATAAGTTTATAAATTATTTTTTTAATATATTACGGTTTTTATCATTTTTAAATATGTTACATGCAAAATTTATAAAAAAAAATGAATAAGTTACATAGAGAACCAATCCGTATGTAATAATTTAAAACAAAAATTAATAACTTATATATGGAAATATTTGTATGTAATAATTTTTATTATTTTTTATTTAATTTTAAAATTAGATACATACTCAAAAAATTCATATGTAACAGTTTTGTTTTTAATTAAAATTATAAATAACTTACATACGGATTGGGTCCGTATGTAATGTTTCCCGCTTCTTGGCGCCAAAATTACATATGGATTTTATCCGTATGTAACGACCTTTTGCTTGTAATGTTTATTTACATACGACATTTTATCTTTATGTAAATATCCGTATGTAATGTCCACTTTACATACGGATTTGTATCCGTATGTAATAATTTGTATGTAATTTGAGTTTTGCTTGTAGTGTATTTGGTTGTTGAATTCGATGACTAAATTGTTATTTTCTTGCGGTCTGCTGGTATAAACAACCGATTGTTTCACAAAAACAACTGGTTGATTTTCTGGAATCAAACTAAAAATAGTTTTCTAATTGGTTGAACTGATTTCTAATTGATTAATTCTTCATAGTCTTTCACTCTACCTTCAAAACTTGTGAAAATCTTTCAAAAACAATTCACCCCCTCTTGTTTAAGCCTCTAATTTTAACATATAAGGCGTTCTGTTTCTAGTTACTGTGTTTTTCTCGGATCATCACTTATCTCTTGGAAATCGAAGAAACAAACGAATGTATCATGTTCGTTGGCAGAAGCAGAATACAGAGCAATGGCAAATACTTGTCTGGAATTGGCTTGGTTGAGATATATACTTCAAGATTTGAAGGTTGAATTGCAGAAACCAACTTCGTTATTTTGTGATAATCAAGTAACTTTACATATTGTTGTTAATCCAGTTTTTCACGAACATACAAAACACATTGAGATTGATTGTCACATAATTAGGAAAAAACGCAGGTGAGATTCATCCATGTTATCCATGTTATGTTTCTATAGAGATGCAGTTGGTAGACATTTTTACAAAAGCACTGGACATAGAGCAATTTGAATTTGTATGCAATAAGTTGGGAGTTATTGGTTTGCACTCTTTAACTTGAGGGAGAGTATTAATGAATATTTTAGTTATCATATTAGTCATTATATGACTTAATTAGTTATTAAAAAAATAATATATTAATTATCATATGACATAATTAATTATTACGTGAAATAATTAGTTGATTGAATAGATATAATTAGATTTATAATTAAGTTTTATATCTATTACTATACTTCCTCCATAAAAATTCATCCCATTTTAAAACCAATCTCTTTATTCTTAACCCATGTGAATTTATTTGGGTTCCTTAGTTATTGAACTAATGGATTAAGAGAAGCATATTGAAGAAGGTGGAAATCACGCTCGAACTTGGCCATGTCATGCTCCTCCATGTTCACAAGCGCTTCGATCCCTTCACCATCTCTTGTATCCATCAAAACAACGCTATTCTTCACAGGACACTCGCTAGTGCTGAACCACACCGGTTTCCCCCACCCAAAATCCGCTTCGTACATCGGAAACCTGCACCAACTCGCGCAACACACCAAACTCTCAACGCATCCTCCACCCTCCGGAACCCTAGTAGCCTGCTCCAGACACTCCGTGATGAACCGCGAGTCCTTGTTCTTCCCTCCAAACTTCTTCCCAAACGTGTCACGGAACTCCCTCAACCCCTGTTTCATTTTCACCACCAACTCCTGCAGCTCCGTCTCTTCCCCCAGGTTCGACACGAAGAGGAACCAAACCAGGTTCCCCAAGCTTTTTTCAGGAAGTGGAGGAACCGTTCTGCTTCGGAGGTTCACGGCGGTGCGGAACGGCGTCGTTTTGAAAGTCAACCCTAGCGATGAAACCGCGCGGTTGTAGATCAACGCGCTCACAACTTCCACGCGTGTGGGGTTGTGCACGTCGCGGGAGGACACCATGGCTTTAAGCGAGTCAATCTTAGCACCCTCGAAGACGAACCTTCTGCAAACGGTGTCGTTTTTCACAAACGCTGTTTCCGGGAAAACAGGCAAGTTTTCTTGCGGCAAAAATGAAGCCCCGGGAACTGGGAAGGGTAATGATGATAGCAACTTTTCTTCTTGTTCTTCTTGTTGGTCTTGGTTTTGTCGGCTGAACATGGCCCAGTCATTGATGAAGTTGCAAAGTGTGGCGGCGTCGGCAACTTTGTGACACATGCAGACGCTTATTACGATTCCTCCGCATGCAAAACAGTTTATCTGAATGGCTACAATGGTTGAAGTTGTTTCCATGGGCTTCCACTGTAGTTGATCTGGGAACAGAGGGTGGAACGATGCGTGGTTGGGGTTGTGGAGGATCGATGAAAGGTTGCATGCGAAGCTGGTGACGAGAAAGGACACTCCTTGGTCGTTGCATTCGATGGAAAGTTGGTCTCTCAGCATCCCTGCGAAGGGGTAGTATCGGGACAAAACTTGGGATAAGGATTTCTTCAGGGTTGATATTTTGGATTCATGGTGGCTCTTGGAATGGTGGTTTGCAGAGTAAAACAAAAGTATTGGGATGTAGTTGCGGAAAACGATGTTGTCGATGAAGCAGAGTGGGTAGATTTTGAGGTGGGGAGGAGTGGCTATGGAGGGTTTGATGGTTTCTCTCGATACTAACTCCATTTTTTCCATGCTTTCACTTCTCACTCTCTTATTCATCACCTATTAATATAGAGATACAATTTCATCACCTAATTATACTTTTTTTTACTTATTTCAATATCATTATCAACTACTCTATTAATCCCCAATCATATGGTGATATTTTTTAATTTTAATTCCTCTAAAATATTTTCTATTTTCTTTTGCAAATTTTTGATAAAATTATTTTCTACTCAAGTGTTCCATACCCGTTAAATATAAAGATAATTATTCAGAAAACAAAGACAAGCACAACTAATAATAAAAGGTTAAAGATAATATTAAATATAATATTTTATCACAATCAAACCACAAAAGTATATAAATAATATACTAGTTTATTTGTTATAGTCAATGCTGCCTTGTTAATATTTTATAACGAGTCGGCCTTCTATTTCTTGCATTGTTATGTACATGTAATAATAAAAAATTATACCACTATTAAGATGATTACAAGTTATTTACAACCCACTTGAGAGTGTTTTTACGAAACCGAATGTCTTTTAAAAAATTAGAAAGTCTTACGAATGTATCACGATTCTGTAATTTTAAATTAAAATTGTATCATAATTACTTTAAATTAAAGTTGTATCACATTGACAGAAATTATCTATAATAAAATCATATCATATTCATAGGACTTTTTAATTTTAAAAAACAATTCAATATTGATAATAAAGGGTTAAAATTACTCAACTTTTGTCAAAAACACACTTGAGAACCTGTTTTAACAATATAATAAGATATTTAAATTTTACATAAAAAATAAAAATAATAATTAAAATATTAATGTTTTATAACTTTTGAAGTAATTGTTTTGTTGTTTTGTGAAGGCAAGTAAAGACAGTGTAAATAAAAAAAAACAAAAGAAGAATACTAGTTGCACTAGAAATGCGGAAGAAAGCATCTTTGTTGTGTCTTTACTGATTCAATTGTATTTGGGCAAATTGTGTAATTCACCTTACTTAAATGTGGCAAGATAAGAAGGGAGATACCAAAACAAGTGAATCCATCCAAAACTCTGAACACTCCATTTAGGGATTCCTCCTAGTTTGCTATCTGTCAAAGTATAAAAATATATCTGTCTATTTCTCTATATCTGTAAATATTTTTCATTTTTTAATTTTAAAAAAATTATTTAAACTAGTTCTTTAAAATATAAACTCAAATAAAAATTAACTTTAAAATATAATTTTTTTAAAATAATTTCAATTTTATAGGTCTAAATAAAAAAATATACACATATAAAATTAAATTCTAAAAAATTATTTAATAATTAATATTTTTCTCATTATATTTTGATTATTATTTTAAATATTCAAACAAAATTAATATTTTATAATATTTTTTGAGTTAAAGTTTTAAGATACAAATATTTAATATAAAAAACCAGTAATTAAAATATCACTACACGAAAGAAAACAATTTAGAAACAGAAAAAAAGCAAATACAATGAAAAAAAAAACGAACTCTATTATATCATTGTGTCGTCGACTTAAAAAATTCATGTTAAAAGAGTTACGTTATTGTTTGTCAAGTACAAAGCACAGAGACACTAGTAGCGTCCGTTAAACGGACACAAATTAAAGGAAAAATATAATTTTAAAATAATAGAATGAGTTTAATGGATGTTATTAATTTAAAAAAAAAATCTTTAGATGGTTCAAGTTCATAAGAGAAAAAGAAATATATAAAAGAAAGTTTGGTAGAACTTAAATCAGAATAAATAAAAATATAATCGTGTGAACTTGATTTACGTTAAAATATATTAAATAATTTTATTGTTTTGAACGGGTTAAGTGGGCATTTTAATAAATAAATGGTAAATTTTTTCTACACTTTAATGACTTCTTCCTATATTTTCATATATTTTAAAATGTCATATCTTAAGATTTTGTTTAAATGGGGAGTTGTTTTTTGAAAGTTCTGATTTAGTGGTGTTTGTGGGTGGTTTTTGGTGGTTAAGGTGGTTGTCGGAGGTGAAGTTGAGTTAATGGTTTTCGTTCCTTCTTTTATTTTTATTTTATTGTTATATACTAGATTATAGATGCAGGTACACCTCAATTTTTGAAACACATACTGGATTGGTTCATTCGGTATACAAAATCGGATTTGGTGTTGTATACCAGATGGACCATTTCGATATGTGTTGTAAATTTACATACTGAATTGGGTTATCTGGTAAACAATATTGAATCCGGTTTTGTATACCGAATGGACCAATCCAACCTGTGTTTCAAAAAATGGGGTGTACAATACATTTTGTTTATATAAAATGCATACCAGACTATGCAAACCGGTATGTTCCTCAACAACGTTATATTTCTAGTTTATACAATCCATCTTCAACACAACAATTTTTTTTTATAGAAGATCCAGAAATGGTGGTGCGAAAATGGGGTTATAAAAACGAAAACTTAACTTATCTACTCTCATGTTAATGCTCTCTTCAACCCTAGCCCTTGACTCCACTAAAATGCTCTCTCGAATTCACTTCTGCCGGAGAAATAGAGGTGTTGTCGGCAAGGAGGTGCATTGATTTTGAGAGAGAATGGTTAAGGGAGGGTGAGGTTTCGAGTAAGAGAATTAGGGGTTTAAAAAAAAATAAGGACAAAAATGACTTCTCACTTTTTTATGGAGGTTATGGGAGAAGCGTTAGAGGTGTAAGGAGAATCCGCCAAAAAAATAAATCGTTTTGTGTGGACTTGGCCCATGCTATGAATAAAAAAGAATGATGTTATTGTTTAAACTGGGTTAGACAGAGACTAATCTTTAAAAAAACAAATTATTTTGTGTGGGTCGTATTGAAGATGGATGCTATTCCCTTCAAGACAATGTGTTTGATGAAGTCAAATGTGTATTTTGCTTTGTATTTAGGGGTTGTCTTGTGTTTAGATTAGATGTTGTTTAAAGTGAGTTTTTTGCATCATGTCCCACCTTTTACCCATTAACCATGTGATAAGAGCAAACACAATGTTTTCTAAAAATGTTTTCACTAGTTTTGCCAAAATACTCTTTATTGCACAACAAATGAATCTGTTCTTTCTTAAATGAATAGATTTGTTATTAAACTGATGTCTTGTTAAAAAAAATTAATAACCTTGTTTTGTGCATCAAGTATCTTGACTCAGTCTTCATGCTATCAAAACGACTGTGTTTCATCTGTTCAAAAATCCCTGTTATCTTTTTTAAAATGAATTTGTTTTATCTCAAATAAATATATTCTTTTTGAATCTGGTGCATAGTTCTTAAAAGGTTTTCACATCTTTATTTTTGCACCAAGAAGCTTGACTAAGTCTCATATAACTAGAGCTACAAACTCTCATTGCTTTTGAAAATAAATCTATTCATTTTATTTTCAATTTGTTCTTTTTATAATTGCTTTAACGGTTTTTTAAAAGTCTGTTATAAAATGTTTCTTATAAAAGGGAGAGTTGGTTATGACTTGAATCAAGTTGAGAAAACAAGTTTTACAACAGAGATTGAATCGTTTCAGTGAATAAGTACGTGTTCTTGTAAGATTTTTCAAAACCAGAAATTGTGCTTGTTCTTGCTTGGTTGGAGGTGTTGTCACTATGTGTGCAATCTGTTCAACTGGTCTAAGTCATATTTCTGCATTCTCTTTCCAGGTGTATTCATTTCATCTTTCAATTCATTGTAAAGTGTGATTACAAGACTCTTCTTGATAGGGTTTCTTGAAGAGTTGTGTGTGTTGGAATAGTGTTTTTCAGCAAGGTGTATCATGTTCTTGTAGGGTTCAAGAACAGTGGTTGTGTAATTGTTTTGAATTGTGTTTTAGGTGTGTCATAAGTTAACTTTTTTTTTTCCAAATAAATCCAATGAAACACTTGTGTGATATTTGTATTGTCTGACAAATGAAACACTTGCATCTTATATGTAGGGGTGGCAAAATGGACTAAAATTAGCAACTCGTCTTGTTAAAGGGTATGTAGACAGGCTGTGAGGGCTAACTCGTCACTTTTTCAATTTTGTTTGTTTTGGATCTATTACATGGTTATAGTCATTGATATCGCTTTTTGGACAATAAAAAGGCAAGGAAGAGCAATAAACTTGAATCCAACTTTAATATATAAATAAAAGAAGGTTTACTGTTTAACAAAATAAAGTGAATATCAACAATATTTCAATGAATCAAATGATTTATAAAAGAATTAATATAAATAAAGTTCTATATATTACATTTACCACCACCAATTTTAATTCCAAAAGCATGAAATTGCTCTTTAAGAATGCAAAAAACAAAGAAGGGCGGGCTGATGGGCTAGCTCATCCTGTCCCACCTTTGGCTTGCCGGATTAGCGAGTTAGACGGATCGGGCTAATGTGAGTTGACGGGTTCAAAAAGTTAACCTGTCCTGTCTAAATGATGACGGGCTGACGGACCCAACACGCTTGGTCATCCTTACTTATATGATCTATTGTTGAAATGATTTTTCTAAAAAAAAAATGTATAATTCATGTTTTATACTTTGTGATTTTCATTACCACATGAAAATAAGAGTGTTGAATTTTTTTCTTAACATATAAAAAATAATATCTACATAAAAGATGCGAAAAGTTTTCACTGAAGTATAAGATTGTAAATATGTGAATAAAATATACATAATTAATTTTATAACTATTTAAATTTCATTATTTCAAAGAATTCCAATGAAAAAAAAAAGAATCCCACCCTAAACCATCTGATTTATTTACAACATTCAGTAACCAATTTTTTTAGCATAATTTATATTTTTTTTCATATTTATAAAATTAATACAATAATATATAAATATATTTTTTAAATTAAATATATTTAATTAATACATTTTTTAAGATTAGTAATTTTTTATGAATAATATAATAATATTCTATAAATACTATTAAAATTATTTTTAATTTATTTTTAACTATTTAAAAAGCACCTATAAAGTTTAAGAATATTAGAAATTATATTTAATATCATAACATATTTATAATTTATGAGTAATATTAAAATATATAAAGTGCAATTAATGATAATAATTTATAATTATTTTAAAATTATGTTAATGAAAAATGAATATAAGTATTTAAAATATTTTAGGTTATAATTAATTATTATTAAAATTCAATTTATATTTTTTCGTGTTATTAAATATGTTGTAAACTATAGTTATTATGAGTAATAATAATAATTATTAATTATTTTAAGATTATTTTAACATAAAAGAAATAACAATGATAATTGATGTATATATAAAAATTATTAAACTATTATATTTATAATTATTTTGCGTATATATTTTTTATAATTTTAATATAAATTCAATATTTTATTTTATAATTTATGTAAAAAATAAATTTTTTAATTTTTATAATTAAATTTCACTACTATCTATATCTATATAAATTTGTATTTTAATTTTTTAAATCGAAAAAGTAAATTATTATTATAATGAAACACTTGCTTTAAGAAAGGATATTTTTGAAAAGAAAAAAAATAAAAATCAACCCGACCCGTCTTCTTTGACACTGAACCAAACAGCACAAAACCCAAGTCAATTGGTGTTGGCACGATTCAGAGATTTGGTTCGCCTGAAACCTAATGGCTCCGAAGCCCAAACCGGCGCCGTCGCAACCCACCCCTCCCCCCGCCCTCGAAGATCTCTTCACCACCCTCAACAGGCACATCCAGGCTTCTGCATTCGATAATGTCGTCAAACTCACGGATCAGAGTTCGTCAATTTCACTTCTCTTCTCAAACACCCCTCCATTCATTCATATCATTAACGTTCCTTTGTTTTATCATCGCTATCTTATTTGCATCGCAGTTCTCGCCATTGCACCCGACGATGAGGATGCGCTCCGATGCAAGGTCGTCGCGCTGATAAAAAATGACCATGTAGAGGATGCGCTTTCCGCCATTAAATCTTCACGGAAGCAGCTCGATGATTTTCATTTCTTCAAGGCACGTCAATTTCCACTTTCGTTCTGCTTTGTCATCGGTTAATTGTCGAAATTGAGAACCGGATCTGAGGATATATGCTTATTGCATTGAGATTTGTGTAACTCGAATTTGTATGTGTATTTAGAGGGTAGGGATTGGATTAGGATTAGAAAAGCTGGTCGCAGTGCTGAAAACATTGAATGCCGGATGCTGGATGGGAAAGACAAGAAGCTTCTTAATAAGAACTGGGGTTAGTGGAAAAGTAAGGGTTTTACGGTTAGGATGGAAAGAACAAATGGAATGATAGCAGATTATCCTCTGGTGTAATTGGCAGTAAAATAGAAACTGAGGAAGAAGTAAGGAAAGAGCTGTAGGCATCAAACCTCCAATTTCCAACATGCTCATTGTTGTTAAGGCATTGGCAAACCTTTAATTTTGAATTGTTTATAAACTTGAAGTTTTCTGCTGCTGCATGTGGGACTCTGACTGCCTTTTTTCAAACTAATGTTTATTATTGAGATTCTTAGATGAAGGAATTAAATATGTGTGAACTTGATAGTGAAGAAAAACAGGTTGATTATCATATCTTATGCGTTATTATTTTTTCCATGATCTTGTTTGATGTATTTGTATTCCACTGATCGATTTGGTTGTATGAATTGTTTCAAGAATAAATTACACTAACACCCCTCAAAGTTTCTCAATATTGTGCTTAACCCTGCATATTTTACATTTACAACTACCTTCCTTATAGACATATATGTTTTAATGCTTTTCAAACAATTAAGGAGATTTAAGTAGGTATAGGAAAATAAGGGTATTGCCGAACTGGGGGGAAATTTGATGAAACCAGTATGTATGCAAACTCCACTGCCTTTAACTGAAAACCATACAGATTCATTGGTTTGAATGGTTTATCATTCACACACTGAAGCATATAAATGTTGATATTTCACCGAAAACTTTGTTAGATTTTATTGTACAATTGTCTCATACATGATCTAATGGAACACACAAGTGCCTACCATTGATAGCTGTTTTTTACTTTGTTGTTTCATAGGCATACTGCCTATACAGACAAAACAAATTGGATGAAGCTTTGGAGTCTTTGAAAAGACAAGAGAGAAATGATGAAACTATGCTTTTGGAGTGTCAGATATTGTATCGTCTTGGGAAAATGGATGCTTGCATTGATATCTACCAGAAGCTCCAAAATTCCAAGGTTGATAACATGGAAATAAATTCTGTTGCTGCCCTAGTTATGGCTGGCAGGTCATCTGAAGTCCAAGGAATGCTGGATTCACTTCGGGTTAAAGCAACAAGCAGCTTTGAATTGGCATTCAATACTGCTTGTTCTTTAATTGCAAGGAATAAGTACACAGATGCAGAACAACTCTTGTTATCAGGCCGAAGGTGATATGCTATTTTGATTATGGAAACTATGATATTGAACAAATTTACCTGCATTTCTATGGTTGAAAATAAATGCTATAGTATAGTATAACAATCTTCATTTTTTTTATCTTGTGATGTCTATGCAGTAAGTCTGACTTATCAGTTGCAGATACTATATTTATGGCTCTTGTTTCTAGAGCTTTGTTTTGAAATTTTATGTACTTGAAAGTTTTGATACAAACCTACATTTTTTATCTTTAGTTACCAATAGTTATAGGTCCTTTCCGTTATCTTTGGAAATCAAGTGTGATTGGAATGTTGGGTGTGAGTAAAGAACCCAGCGCAGGAAAATCATGGACAAATTGAGGTTCATTTAAAGTCAAAATATGCATGAACCTTGGGTTATTTTGACTTGGACATGAATTGGAGAAACAATAGTTAAAAAATGGGGTTACAAGCCATTTGGCTTGGTGTGTGGTACGTAACACGTTGATAAAGTTTTAGTTCTTGTTAAAAGTGGACTTAGTGCTCAGTAAAACGTTGCATACTGGCAGAAAGGCTTATCCTTTAGGAGGAATGTGAAGGACGTACTTGTCGGATGAGAATTGTGAAAAACATTAAAGGTAAAGGATAGGAAGTTGATAATATTGATAGATATCAGTGTTGTTAAATAGCTCTATAGTGTCACTACTATAACGCTATTTCATAGCATAATTTCTTGGATCCATGATTACAACTGCATTTGCAATTGTGGTTGCAATCATTGTTGTGGTTGCTGTATGCCCATCTTATTGTCATCTTTGACGAGTCTTGCCAATTGAACTTTTGAGTTGATATTTTTTTTCATGTACTTTTTTGCGTAAACCTTATTTTTTTGCATATGTAATTGGTGTATATCATATATTTCAATAGTTATGTGACATATGCCATATAATACATCTGTGACACTGTCTACTATGTGATATAGTGGATTATTGGCTTTCCGCCATTTTCCACAATTAATAACAGTTATAGATAGGGAGTTGCAGTGCAGATGAACATAACCTGTGAACCTACACATGTTAATTGGCAGAGATGTTTAAACATCAAATTAGATGGAGTCCTGGTTGTGGTTGATTTCAGGTTTCGAATATCTAGTACTTGAGTGGATACCATCAGTATTTATTTATTCTTGTGATTTTTGACTGATAAGGATTCCTTCTTCCAGTTCAAGGAGATTGGTTCTCCATTAGGTCTGGATTGAGGTGGAGTTGTTATAAATTTTTATGACATTCACCAAAGTTGAGATTTGAGATATGGTTCATGCATTCTGTTTAGAGTCTTTGTTAATGTTTAGTTTATCCTTATTAAGTATTATTGGTAATTTGGGAAATCTGAAAAATCTTTGAATACTTAATGATTTGTTTTATTTTTTTGTAAGATATTGTTTGATGTATGTGTTTTCCACTTCCCCTGTCAACATAAGTTAGTTGTGGTAGACTCTTCAAAATGAAGTACACGGGGAAGGCTAGAAGCATAGCCAGTGAAAGCTAAGGATATGCATAAAGACTGCTTTTAGAACTCGCGAATTAGGAATACTTAGTGATGCCTTTTGAACTTATGAATGCACCTTCTATGTTTCTAAAGAGTTGAGAAAAGTTTCAATATCGAAGAATGGGTATTTCTCATGCTAAGTTGTCATAAGCAACAAACACTTAAATCTAAAATTTGCCTCAAGCTAGCTCCTGGGTATTATGGTCCGTTTGGTATCATTGAAAGGGTAGGTTGGCTTACAAACCTTTTATTACCTCTAGCATTGCACATACACCTGGTGTTCCATGTATCCCTCCTTAAAAAGGCTGTGGGAAATTTCCATTCTTAGGCCAATCTACTCTCAGGATGGGTTTTGGAGGTTGATGTGGAAATAGCTCCAACTGGAGTGGCTTCTTTGACTATTAATCTCAGTTGACACCAGAAAGCAGGTATTAATGCAGTGGCAGGGCAAACCAATTGAAGAAGCTACATGGGAAGAATAATTCTCCATCAAGACTCAATTTCCAGATTTCAGTCTTGTTTCAAGACTGATTCTCAAGAAAGAGGTAACGTTACCAGCACAAATAAACCTTTTGGCCCAAAGACTAGTATTTTTCATTATATTACTAAATAGGTCCATTATTTGGATAATGTATGAAAGGAGGATAGGAGAATGAGGGAGTGATGAGCTGGCAAGGGAAATTGATGCGCACACGAATGTGGGGCCAGTTAGTTGTTACATTGGGAAGTGTGAGGAGAGAGAGGCATCTTGTCCTTTATTCGGAGTTGGTCATGGATGGAGACAATAGCTCTCTGTAGGAGCTTTGCGCTGCAGATAGGAATTGTGCTTCCTGTATTTTCCTTTGGAAACAATACAGTATTAGCATATTTTCTGTGTTCTTTGTTCCTTTGTTCCTTTTTTCATTTTCTGTTTTTGGTTTTCCATCACTGCGACTCATTATATTAGGCACTGGCAATAGGGCACAATATGAATTTCTTAGTTGATTGTTTTAATTTAAACTTTCTTTGATGCTATTGTTTGTTTTACTTCCTTACTCGGTCATTGATAACCTATTAAGTTACATTCACTGACTTATTATATTAGGTACCATCAATTAGGTCCAATATGAATTTCATAGTTGATTGTTTTAATTTAAATTTGCTTTGATGTTATTGTTTGTTTTACTTCCTTAGTGTTTGGTAACCTATTAAGTCAAGCAGTGCCATATTCTTATGTTTATTCGTATGTTTTGGATCAGAATTGGTCAAGAGGTCCTGATGGAAGATAACTTGGCTGATGATGAGATAGAACTCGAATTGTCTCCTATAGCTGTACAGTTAGCCTATGTCCAGCAGGTAAATTTTTTATCTGAATATATCTCTCCTTCGAACAAGTATTATGTTTTCAAGAGCCCAAAATATTAATCTATCATGGATGAACAGCTTCTTGGGCGTAAGCAAGATGCTATTGAAGCTTATACAGACACAATTAAACGAGATATGGCTGATGAATCATCAATTGCAGTGGCAGTGAACAATCTTGTTTCACTGAAAGGTCCAAAAGATGTTTCTGATAGCTTAAGGAAACTTGATCGACTGAAAGACAAAGAGAGTCAAAGCTTTCGGCTGGCTCGAGGACTGGACGTGAAACTTTCAGCAAAAGAAAAGGAAGCAATATATGCAAATAGGATTCTTTTACTTCTTCATGCTAATAAGATTGAGCAGGTTTTCCTTTTTTCTGTCTTGAATCATCAATTGTGTCATTTGTTCTTTCTTTAGAATGGGCAAGGGAGCATACTCTTTATTATTACTTGCTATTAAAATCTGTAGGCACGAGAACTTGTTTCGGCATTACCAGACATGTTCCCTGAAAGTGTGATACCATTATTGCTGCAAGCTGCCCTCTTGGTTAGAGAGAACAAAGCTGGAAGGGCTGAGGAAATATTAGCGCAGTTTGCTAGTAAGTTCCCTGAGAAGTCCAAAGTTGTTCACTTAGCCCGGGCTCAGGTGGCAGCTGCTGCTGGCCATCCACATATTGCAGCCGATTCTCTGGCTAAGATATCTGATATCCAGCATATGCCTGCTACTGTTGCCACCCTTGTGTCTTTAAAAGAGCGAGCTGGTGACATTGATGGTGCAGCTGCTGTGCTTGATGCTGCAACTAAATGGTGGTCTAATGCTATGACTGAGGACAATAAGCTTAATATTATAATGCAAGAAGCTGCGTCATTCAAGCTCAGGCATGGCAAAGAGGAGGAGGCTGCTCAACTCTACGAGAAACTCGTCAAAAGCCAGGGAAGCGTAGAAGCACTAGTTGGGCTAGTAACAACAGTTGCGCGCATGGATGTTGACAAGGCAGAGCTTTATGAAAAGCAACTCAAGGCCCTACCTGGTTTAAAGGGAATTGATGTGGACAGCTTGGAGCGTACATCTGGAGTGAAACATGTTGAGGCCCCTCGTGTTGGTGTATCTGAAACATACGAGGAAGGAAAGAACAAGACAAAAACTAAGAAAAAGAGAAAAAGAAAGCCAAGGTATCCTAAAGGGTTTGACCCTGCAAATCCAGGTCCTCCCCCAGATCCAGAAAGGTGGCTTCCCAAACGGGAGAGATCAACATTTAGGCCCAAGAGGAAGGACAAAAGAGCTGCTCAAGTCAGAGGATCTCAAGGTGCTGTAGTTAGAGACAAACATGATGCTGGTGCCTCATCCAACAGTTCAAATCCAAAATCAAACCAGGGAACTTCCAAAGGATCTGGGCACACTGCAGTTTCCGAGCAAACCAAGCCTTCTTCCAAGTCCTCCAGAAAGAAATCCAGGAATTAAATAGGACGCATGGTTTTTTTGAACTTTTTTAGTTGACAGTTTGTTCATGCTGTTTAATGACTGAGATGAGGGTCCATACAGTAAAATCCATTATGTGGGTTCAAATTCAAAACCCTAAGTTTTGGTTTAACCAATGAGTACATGTTAGACGCAATCATCAGTGTGCAAGTTTGTTTACTTCTTTGATTTTCCTGTGCTCTTTCCCGATTGCATTATATAATAAAACCTCTACTAGTAACTATATAGTGTTACATGTTTTTATCTAAAGTAAATGACCGACGTTTAAATATTTTTAGAATTTATTAATAAATTAATATTAGTATGTCGTATTTGATTTAATGAACTTTGTAAATAATGTTAACCAATTAAAAATAATTTTAAGTATGACTTTAAACAGGGTAACGGATATGATTACTCTGCTTTTAAAGAAATTGTCAATAGTTATTATTTTAAGACCATGGAAACCATTATGAAAAGGTAAGCAGATTTAATATTTTAGAAATCTTTTTGTAGTTGTGACAACCACCTGTATTTTTACTCAACGTTTCTGTTCAAGTCAAGGTAAGACTTCTATGGACAACAAAATTCCTTTTAAATATTTTGCAAATATCAAAGTCATTTATTATTTTTTATTTAGTAATTGAAATTATTAGGAGAATGTTGAAGCAATATTTAAATATATTATTTTCAAATTTATACTCTGGAATTATAGAAAGCACGCTCCACTTTTTAACGCAATGCCAACGACGTTTTTGTTTTTCCTCCTAATATAACTTTATGAGATATCCATCATGCAAGGAAAATTTCTCTCTCTTTTTCTTTTACTTGTCCTAATAAAGTAAGACATGGGTTTCGTTGAAACTTCTTTCTTATGTTGAACCAGTAACCTACGAAGATCACCAAATCCCATTTCATTATTTAGTATTTTTGTTTAACCCAAATATCTCAAAATGAAAATAGGTGACAACCTAAATCCAAAGAAACTTCTCACTACCCAACAAATTACTAAACTAGTATATAAGCCTTGTCCTTTCGACACAAATAAAAGAAGAGAATAAAGATTGTAACGAAGAATTAAATTATAAATTTATGAATAATATAATTTTTTTACTTATCTTATTTAATCATAAATTACTATATATGATACTTTATTGCCTTTTTATAATAATTAATTTAAAATTTATTTATTTAAGATTCTTTTTAATTAGTCACTTCAGTAAATATTATGATAATATGCGAAAGAATATCAAATATTTTGTATTAATCCTTCAAAACTTTCTCTTACATTTTAGAATTCTCTCAAACAGGGGATTTGAAGAAAAAGGAAACCATTATCATTGGTTTGTATCAAAATCTAAACTCATATATACTAATGATACAATAATATATATTATAAATCAGTTAATTTTTTTTCCAAAAAATCCTACAATATTTTTACCATGAGAGTAGTGAGATTGTAGGGGTAATTGTTCCCACTATAAGTTTTCAAGCTTCCTTATATATAGTCTAAATAAATGTATCTTTTTGAACTATTAGTGTTTGTTCCACTAACTTCTGGATTTTAGTATGTTATCTATAAATTATCAAGGCCTCATTAAAAGTTAATTAGATAATTAATAACCTTTTTAATATAAAAGATTCAATTCAAATGTTTGAAGTTTATGTTTCTATTTTTTTTTTTTTAAAATTAACTGGTTTGTAATAGAGATTATTTTTAAAAAGTTTTTAAAAATTAAAATTACTGCGTTTAAGTCCTAATAAATTAACATATATAGTTAAATTTAAACAATTTTGCACTATAGTTAATCTGCACACAATAATAACTATTATGGTTTTAAAGTATAAACAACTAACTATAAACAACTAAATTAATAATTTTTTTAAAAAAAGTGGCAAAATAACATGGATTATCAAATCAATCCATTAGCTAAAAGTGGAAAGAGTTAAATCCTTTTTTCACTAAAAAATTATAACTATATAATGCAAGAATCTTTTGATGCACCATACGTAAGTATTTCCATTAGGGTTTTAAACATTCGAAATTCAACTTATTTAGTTTAATAAAAAATAAAACAAAACATAACAATAGCATACAAATGCTTTCTACACCCATGAAGTATATAAAAATAAAAAATCATTTTCCTTTTGTTCATTAAATTTTATATATATCCACATGCCACATTCTACACGTGTGTTTTATTATCATTTTTACTAAGGCCACGTTTCACGAGGGAGTTTCACGATTTTTTGCACGCAACCCAAAAAAATTATTTCATTGATTATATTTGTAATAAAAAAGTATATAATTTAATTTATGAGACATGCTTAAACAATAACACCAATGACCTGTTCTTATATCATATAATCCTGAAAAAAAATTCTAACTTAACGTGCACGCATTTGATTATCATCGTTTTGCTAAGAAGTTTAAATGTTGTTTTAAAGAATGGTATAATAATATTTGCAATAATTAAATACTGAAAATATTTTCCATATTCCAAGTACCAATGAAGTTTTTCTAATAAATTTTGTAATTAAGCTTTGAATGAAGCCACAAAGTGATTTTGGAAGTGCAAACACTGAAGAGATGAGTGATGATTTGGTGCAATGCATTTCATTACAAATTCTCTTCCTATTTTGGATAACTTCTTTATCCTTCCAACCTTTGCTTTCTTCTGGAATTTCTCCTTCACCAAAAATCAAACACTTGTTTTTTTTTTTTTCTTATAAAAGATTTTTTTTACAAACAAATTACATATACTAATTTCAATTTATTAAAAAAATATTTGTATTATTTTGTAGGAAGAATATTCAAATATGAAGTTACTCCAAAACTATATTTTACTCATTTAATGTGGAATTATGGAAATACTTACTTAATTTCTCCATATGCTCTTTCAAAACAAAAAAAAAATGTTAAATAAGGGGAAATTGAGTTGCAACTTTTATGCTATGAAGAAAACCACTTTCATCCAAACATATTATTATATATTTAGCATAAATTATACATAATCACACCCTAATTACTTTGAACTAAGAAGTGTGTTTCCCCTTTTTTATAATTTCCACACAATAGCATACATAATAAATTACATTTTAGTTAATTCATAAAATTATATATTACAAAGAAATTGAAAATTGAATAATTACTATGAAATAATTTTAATTTATATCTTTAAGTGAAATTGATAATTACAATTGGTTTTTCTTAGACAAGAATAATCACACTAAAACTGGTTAGTATTTATATGTGAATATTTTATATATAATATGTTATTTTCAGTATATTGTAGTTTGTTTTATTTTTGACCAACTATAATTTGATTTTTTATTAATAAATTATTACGTAGTATTAATACTAAAATGTGAATATTTTTATGTGTAATATTACATTATTATTTTTATTTAACAAAATATTTATAATTTACATTTATGTATGATTTTAATGAATTATTTTATAATTTTGATTGATTATATATTAATCTTTTGTTTCTATATATATACATTTATTATATAAACTCTATAAGTATATAAATTAATTTATTAAAATCATTTTTACTTTTTTTTTCTATTGTATGTTCACAAAATAATTTTTTGTAGCATATTTATGATTTATACTAAGAAAATTATTAAATAAAAACTAATTTTAAAGATAAAAAATATAAATTAGTTTCTAAATTGATATTTAATTAGCTACCAAAGTTTTAACTAAAATAGTATATAATTTGATCAATATAGTAACTAATTTTTTTTTATCTCTAAAATTAGTTTATGTTCTGACGTCAAGTTCGACGAGAAATAACATCGTTAGGGTCAATCACCGCATTCAAGGTATTGTCCGCTTTGGAGGTCGGTGCTCCGTCACGGTTTTGTCCTTAAAAGGCGTCTCGGTGGGTTGGAGGAGGAGGAAATATATAAACTACCCTTAACCTCGACTCCTGAGCAATGTGAACCTATATTAGCATACTTAATGGAAGAACATTTATAATATAACACTTTCCACATTGGTTCGTGTGCCATTTAGAAATTTTTTAAAATAAGTTTTTCACTCCTAAGCATTATTGTTTAAGCATGATATTATTGATTGATTAATACTCTTAAGAAGGAGAGAGAACTAAGATATTTTTATCTTCATGCAAATGATAAATTGTCACTCAAGCAATGAGACTCTTTGCTTGAACAACTCTCAAGCTCTTGCATGACATTCTACTAAGAGGAGAGAGAAATGATTCCACTTCGTTCTTACCCAAGAGGTCATTCTTCGCTTGAACAACTATACTCCTATTGGATAGTGTAATTTTTTTTCTTGCTTAAACTTTTAATTATCACTTGAGTTATTTAAACACAATCACTTAAGCAACATGTGAGCGCCTAAGTGAGGAATCTCTACTAGAGTTAATTTCTTCATCTTTAATTCTCGTTTAAGTGACCAAGAAAAAAAAAATCAACAAACCACAAACATGATCAATTTGAACTAAAACTCAACCATTTTCATTCAAAAGACATCTTTATATTTTTTCAAAACTCAAACCTGATATATTGTAAATCCATTTTGAATTCTGATAATTATCATTAAAAAAATCATACTTCAAACATGTTTTTATACTTGAAATGTCACATTTCAACAACAATACCACATATACACATATTATCACTATAATAATTCAATCCATAATTTCACTTTTATACCCAATAATCCACATATACCCAACAATCTATTTAAAATAATATTAAACAATATAACTATTTAAACAAAAATTTCATTATACAAACAAGATCAACAATTTACTTATAAAATATCTGATCTCATTCAAAATGAAAAAGTGGTTTATCCTAATGTAATTATAAGCTTATTACCCTTACCTAAAAATAACTTTATTCTTAAAAAAGTAATATTAAGTTGATGACCTTTAAATTTTTTATATATAATTTACTCTTAGGAAGTCAAATCTAACAATTAGATACTTAAACTAACATACATTCTTCTTTTTCTTAGTTGGTCATACATGAGACTATTCAGAACCATATGCAAAGAAAAAGAGAAAGAATAGCTTCAAAACCAAAGACAATAAAAAGCTTATCCTGATTAAAATTATGTTTGTTTTAGATTGATACACTCTTAACTAGATGACAAAACAGACCGAAATCGACTCACCATCATTTAGTTTTTTTTAATGTTGTTAATCTATTATGTTCTCTTTTGAATATTAATAAAAAAATAGTTAATTTACATAAGTAAAGATAGAATGTATACTAACAATACTATTATTAAATAAAAATTAATTTGGAAAACAAAATACAATTAATTATTATATTTTAAAGATAAAAAAATTTATTAGTTAATATTAACTAAATTAAATAATATAAAAATTTATTGATATATAAAATAGTTTATATTATTAATAAAAAAATTATAAATTAATTTTAGTAAATTGAATAATTAGCTATTAATTATTTTAGATTTTAAAATTAATAACTAAAATCTAATTAACTAAATACTAATTTAAAATTAATTTATTTTTATTAATAATAAAAATTAATTTAAATACCAACAATTTTTTAATTTATAAAATAATATTTAATTTAATTAATATAATATTTTTTTAAAAATTAATTTTTATTTATAATTTTCTAACAGTGAGTACGAGAGAAACAAAATATTCTATTCTACATGCCGACTGTGCAAAATCTTAAATAATCAATCAACTACAACGACCTAAATAAATTATTATTTCTTATCAATATTTTTTTTTTATAAAATACATTAAATGCGATTTAATATGCAATGATGATTTTCTCTGCCAAGACTTAGACGAACTTTATTAGAAAGACTTCCTATCCCTTATCAAAACTCAAGAATTGCCATATATGTATATGTATAACTACTACTTTTAAAAATATCGTGCGAATATTAGATTTTCTTTACCAAAAGTAACTGCGAAGAATACTTATTTTTATGTTTAATTAAAATGAAACTTTAAAATAATTTTTTTTCTTGAAAAATCTTTTTAAAATGAAAAAAAAAAATTAAGTGTGAATTCTTTTAAAATAAGATTCAACCTTCATTCTTATCTCCTTTTTAATCTAACACCTTTTAATATAAAAAATATATGTTACTCAATAACCTATTTATTATACCTTTTTATTTTATTTATACTACAATCATATTTAAATATAATTATAGAGATAGACTTTGGAAAATACATGTGACATTCCTTTGTCCGAGCTACCTACTCCCTGTATTAAGGGAGACATGATTGTTGTCCGGATTGATGAGGCAAATTACTTGGCTGGTCTTGAGAATTGCAAGACCCATCTTCATGGTCGGGTTATTCTATCTAAGGGAGATAAATCTCTCACACATCTAGATTTAAATAAAAAGTTGCTGCCGGTGTGGAAGGCTCTTGGACTGTGGAAAACAATTCCTCTTGAGAAGAGTTTTTATGAGTTTGAGTTCGCTTCTTTAGAAGACATGCGATGGGCCCTCAGGATGGGTTCCTTGAAGCTATCTCATGGTTTCTTGAGATTGTTTGCCTGGACAAATTTTTTTGTCTTAGCTACCATGAAGAGTACCAAAACTCAGGCCTGGGTTAGAATCTATCGTTTTCCTTTGGAATATTGAAAACTAAGGGCGATATTCTCCATCATCAAAGGTCTTGGTACTCCTTTGTCTTTGGATGATCATACTATGAGAAAGAATAGGGGTATGTTTGCTAGAGTTCTGGTGGATATTGATTTGTTGTCCCCTCTTCCTGATCACCTCTTAGTTGAACGTCCAAACTTTGCTTTTGTAGCTGGTGTGGAATATGAATGACTCCCTCCATTTTGCTCTCACTGCAAGATGATTGGGCATGAGCTTGCTCAGCGTCGGGCGATCCATGATCAGGGTCGTGTTTCTGGGCCTCAACATATATCTTCTCAGAAGACACCTTCTGATGAGCAGGAGCAGTGGAGGACTGCGGTTCTTAAACAACATAAAAAGTGTCGGAAGAAAGATTCGCAGCCGAAGCTCGTGGAAGGCCTCACTGATAAATTGAAAGTTGATGCTCCTGGTGGGGCTAATGCAGGATCACCCTTGGGTCACATTGCTTCTGATAAAACAGTTGGAGTGGAGGATGATTTTGCATATATGCCTCCTCTCGGTGATGCCTCAGATCATGATAAATCCTCACCCAGGCAGGAGTTGTCCACTCCCACTTCGAATTTCCCAGAACTGGGGATGCTAAGGAATTCACCTGCTATTATGCAAGCCAAAGGCTTAGAGTCACATTCAGTTACGACTCTTATTGATGATCATCATGTGGAGGTCTATGCTCCTATGGTTATTCCATCTCCGTTGCGTCCTATACCTCTCATCAGAGGGCTAAATCACATGCAGATACTAAAACACCAATTAAGACTCCTATTGACGTTCATAATGTGGAGATCTCTGCTATTGTGAATGTATCATCTCCATCGCCTCATACCTCCCATCGGAAGGCTAAATCTCTTGGGGATGTTAAAGCACTATCGTTGTTGATCTTACAGAATCACCTTTCCTCTCTTGATGGTTTGGAAACTACAGACGTGGGAGGTGATCCTCATATTGGTGCATCAACTATTCCGTCTGCCATTGTTGAAATTAATTCTAACCATATCACTGTTGAAAATCAGGTTGTTTCAAAATTTTGGGCTGATCCTAATGAGATGGAGGAGGATGTCAGTGATACTGGGGAGGAAATAGTTCACACTAAAAGAAAACCAGGGAGACCACCTAAGAGACTGGTAAATCCAAAAAACCTGCTAAGGCTCTTCAACATCGTAATGAAAGTCTCTTCATTTTTTTGGAATGTTAAGGACTAGGAAACCACAAAACTGTGGAGATGTTGATTAGTTTGCTTAAACTACATAAACCCCTTATGGTTTTTCTTGTTGAACCCATGATGTCGTACACTAATGCTTTCGACGTCATTTTCAAATCTGTTAATATGCATTTGGTGGCTACATCTCCTATTGCTAATAAAGCTGCTAAGCTTTAGTGCTTGTCGGTTCCTAATCTTGTCCAAAATTTCCTTGTCAATGATCAATTTATTTCTGTAACTTGTCTTCTGCATAATAAATGTTTTAGCTTTCCAGGTGTTTATAGTGCTAACACATACTTGGCTAGATGGTTTTTGTGGAGGGATCTTAGTTCCTTCACAGGGCCTTGATGTATTTTGGGAGATTTTAATGTTGTGCTCTCGGTGGATGACTGTAAGGGGGGGGGGGGGGGGGGGGCCCCTTTTCGAATTTTTTGTGATGAATTTTTTGTTTG
>Ga0123342_1003387_pt1 | contig 25618 bp, 17 predicted proteins | sample Turbeawhitnodule_FD_89960 | JGI IMG/M metagenome (GOLD analysis project Ga0123342, IMG submission 89960) | Root nodule microbial communities of legume samples collected from Mexico - Turtle bean Mexico white nodule | ecosystem: Host-associated > Plants > Roots > Nodule | place: Mexico: Nepantla...
AATATATATATATATATATATATATATATATATATATATATATATACTTTCATAATACTTTTGTTTTAATTATTAAAATAATTTTAGTTTATCACTTAACCTAATAAATTTATTTTTACTATTTTTTCATTATTTATTTCATTTTATTTGAAGTTTTTTTTTTCTTATACAACTTTTCATTATCTCTAGTTGATTAATTCAATATCTAGTAAGTTTACTTTCATCTTCAATATATTTTTCCTTTAATACAATCTCAATCATACATTTTTATTTGTGTTTATTTTAAGAAATATAAATATCAATTTTATTAAATTAAATTGTGTTACATTTTTTTATATTTTTATATTTAAAATATTAAATCTTTAATTTTTTATATAATTAAAAAAACTTATTTTCTCATATTTTTTTATTTAAAAAAAGTTTTCATTACACAATTTTTCATTCTCTCAATGATATTGGGTTCAACTTATTTAACACCAAATTTATTTAAATACCCAATATACTCTATTTTAATGTTTATGTAATTATAATTTATTTATTGATTTATTGAGTTTTGATACGAAAGAAAATAAATAATAAGAGACGTCTTCTTTTACAATAAAATCTTGATAATATACTATTTTCCCGTATCTTTTAGTTTTAATAGAAAATATTAAATTAATATATATTAATATATATATATATATATATTAATATATATATATATATATATATATATATATATATATATATGAGACATTGCATCTATGGATACGATATATACCAGGAAATGAGATGCAAATTTTCATATCCAACAGAAATAAAAACAGAAATATAAATAAGTTAAAAAATACTAAAAACACTATAACCACATACACTAACTATTGTGTACACAAATTCTTATATTTTTACTCTTTAAATAACTAATTACAATAAAAAGAAATACCTACAATAAAATTAAAAAAAAATTATTCATTTTATAATTACTTTCAGTAAAAATATTTTTATAATTTAATAATATATTTTTATTTGAATAGTTATTATAATCTATACCTATGTATAAAGGGGATTCCCATTATAACTATTTTTTGGGTGTTTTTCGATTCTACCCTTATTTAATATATCTCATTTTATTAATACAATGAAGTATTTTGTCATTTTATATTAATTACATAAAAATAAAATTATTTTTAATTTTTTAAATTAATATTAATGTACAATTTTTATATGACTTCTCCATAAATTAAAAAGGGGGGTTGCGACCTTGGATAGGGAACTATGCAAGTGACCTACATAATCTTATTGTAGAAATTTTCAGGATCAATAAGTAGACCAATTTCCTTAGTTCTTTATTTTAAGACAATAACAGAAAAAAAGAGAAAGCATATTTTCACACCAAATTTCACATAGAACATAAAATAACATTCACTTTCAATCACTCTACACTTCTTTTTTTGTTTTTCAATTTCGACTAAGCCAAAATTATTTCTGTATGTATGTTACATTTATATCATTGTGAAAATTGAGTAAAAGAAAAAAAGGTAGATACAAAGGTGCAACCGCACCAGTGTTTCCACTAGTAATAATAATAATAATATTTTTTTTTGTAAAAAAAGTGTATAATATTTAGATTATTTATTTCATAAAATAAATATTTGAATAATAACTTCTTTCTAGAGTTATATATATATATATATATATATATATATATATAATTTATACCTATATATAAAGGAATTTTCCATTATAACCGTTTTTTTGTTACATAATTTTTTTTCGATTTTATCCTTATTTAATATATCTCATTAGTGAAGTATTTTATCATTTCATATAAATTACCTAAAAAAATAAAATCATATTTTTAAAATTAATATTAATGTACAATTTTTATATGATTCTCATTCTTCCCTTAATTCCTTATTTTAAGACAACAACCGGAAGAAAGTGAGAGCATACTTTCACACATTTCCACACCAAATCTCACATATCAAATAAAATAATCTTCATTTTGCACTCCATTTTTTGTTTTTCAATTTGCGTCTGTGTTTTTGCTAGTTATAATAATAATAATAATAATTTACCTTTTTAATATATATAAGTTATCCCTTAATAAATAAAATGTAGATGTTTAAGTCAATACAATTTATTACCTTATAGTATATTTTATTTTATATCCAAATTAAAACATTTTATATCTAATTTTATCATTGTATAAAATTATTCATCCAAGTTGATAAAAAAAATATTTCAAATTATGATGAGTCGTGATATAACTAAAGGATGACCCAAGGAGAATTGAAAAAAAATAAAAAATAGTTATACTTCATTCAAGATGAAAGCTACCTGTAAGTCATAACAATTATCCTTCTTCTTCAAATAAGGATTACGGCTAGCACAATTTTTCAAATCATTTTGTTCTTCATTAGAATCTAATGAATATAAAGTGTTATAAAAGATTCTATTCGGTTTTAAAATTTTCGGTTAAATTTAATTTTGATTCAGCGTTAGGTTAGTTTTGTTCTTTAGAGTTTTTGGTATGAAGCCCATTGACGATATATATCTTTTAAACTTTTTATTTGATTTTTGTTTTCCACCAAAATGCTCCGACCTTCATACATAAGAGAATCTAAACTTGATTTATAGACTAAAAGTAAAGTAACATATGAAGAGATTAAGATGAAGGGAAAAGTGAGTGATAAAGAGAAGAACATTGAACATTTATTATGATTTATGGTGAAGAGTAAATGAAAGTGAGAAGTTCACCTTTCTGCAATTGTAACATCAAAATCATAGAAGGATCCTCTCCCACTGCTAAACTTCTTCATTGCATTCAACGACGGAGCTTCCACCGTCTTCTCTTCCAAAACCTTATGCACAATTTTCTTCCACTCACCAACAGAGTCAATGATTTTTGTTGGATCCTTCTGGGCATGGGACTGGGCCTGGGCCTTCTTCTGTTTCCGGGCCCTCCTCTTTTTTTTCCCCTGAACTTGGCCCATGCAGGAGACTTTGGGAGAAGTGGGCTCTCTGGCGCTAAAGCTCTCGCCTCTGCGCTTCCTGCGGACTTCCCTGGGAATTATGGAAACCATTCTTGCAGGTGATCGACAAGGACTAGGAGTTGGGTTCTGAAACGCTACTACTAAAGTTGCAGGTTGTTTTCTCAGAAACTTTACCAAATTGCTTCTCATTTGAGACAGTTTCTCCATCATGATCATATGCTACACACACACATACAGAGAGGACGTGTGTAAGGGGTGATTACGGTTATAATAGGGGCGATTAGAAAAGTATTTTGGTTGACATTGATATGGTGCGTGGTGTGGTTTGGGTTGCTTTTGGTGTGGGAGAAAAGTTTTGTTGCGATATGCTTAAGTTGCCGGCACATTATAAAATTATATGAAGATTGGATTTGGTCGTGGTTTCTTAGATTGGTGCGTCATTCTGACACTGACGATTGAGTATCATTATTTGTTGCTTCTGTTCTTGCTTTCTTGTCTTTTCAGAAGTCTGTATAGTTCGGTTCTGATGTAAGAATACATGTGTTGGAGTAAGCTCAGAACTAATTTTAGTTACTGATGAAAGTCATATCAATTACTAATCCTCTCTATCTGAAAGTCACAGCATTTTACACACCATCATGTTACAATGTAAGGTAATCCGTTTAAAGAGAATGCGCAAGACTAGTATCTATGGAAATATGTAATTGGACCAAATATTTTAAGATCGTCACAATGAAATATAAGAGTAAACAGTAGAGTAAGGAGAAAGTTAAGAGTTAGGTTTGACGCTATGCCGCAATTAACTATTCCTTAGCCGGTTTTCGACTCTTTAATGATGAATAAATTAAGTTTCAACGAATTAAACATATAAAGCAAGTTTCAAAGATTCCATTATTCAAGGAGGATAAATGAAAACAACAAATCGTTGAATAAGAATATTATGTTATCTGGAGAATATGACAAACGTGTACCTCTTCTGCAAGCAGCTTCCTGATGCAGAATCAATGTTTTCCAACTCTTTTTTTATAACCATGCACTAAATTTAATGAGGTTTATTCCAGATTACTAAGAAAATTAATTGGATGAATTCCTTTGATATTAAGTTTAACAAAACAATTAAAAAAATATCTTGTAGATTGTAGTTCTAGTTTTTTTTTATAAAATTATTAAAATGTTCAATTTACATAATGAGAAAACATTTTCATAGCAAGAAAAAGATTTTAAAAATATAAGATAAGACGGAGATATATTCGTATTTTCAATACAAAAATTTATAAAATTATACTATAACCTTAAAATAACCTACAGTCATACCCGAATCCAAACACAAATGAAATAACCTTAATAGAAGCATGGCATATCTAAATTTTTTTTAAGATAAACCAAAATGTATCATTATTTTAAAAAAGTAGATCTGAATATCCTTTGTTTCAACATTCGTTCCGATATACCATACACTTTTTACAAATAAATATTTTACAGCTTCTATATCATCCTCAACTTTTCGTGCACGTGTTGAATAAATGCATATAGAGGATGAACAATCACAGTTCACAACCCATTCCTCAAAGAATGTTCAAAACTATTAAAGCAGAATTTGAATTCATAGTTCGACACTTCGATGCACTGTTCCAAAGTTATTGTCAACAGCGACTCATGGTATAGAGGATTAACACAATGCAAACAAATAGACCTCGAACATCTCAATGTCTGATCCCTGCAGAACTCAAGTCCTCCTCTGTCCAGCCTCAAGTTGTCCTGAACATTTTACCGGACATAGGTATTTTTTCAGCAAGGCTTCGATTCAAACTTCGAAGAGAATATGTTTTCACATATGCACAACACTTCGATGAAAAATGTCAAATACATATCGCTTCTTTACAGCATCCCTAGTTATCTATATAGTCTAAAATCTAGTTATCTATATAGTCTAAAATCTAAATCATCTTTCCCCACTCCAAAATTAACAACAATTGTTTCCTTTAGTTAGGGGATTTCTAGAAATATGATTATTAAAAACCTTTTGTTCACCTTTCCAATTGACGGACATCAATTGCAAATCTTCCTGACTCTTTGACAAATCCCGTTTTCAATATTTTGAACCAAAAGAACAGGAAATTGAAAAAACAAGAATTTTTACAGTTCACGCCTCTAGTTGAAGAATTTCTGGACTATTTATATTGTAGATTCTCCATTTAATAAGATAAAAAAAATTTAAGCCAATATGTCTCGGCTTCAGCAAAGCTGTTAGTTTACCTCAGCGAGTGCCTCTATCATCCTTGTCACTAGTTTGCGGAGTGTACTGGCTGGTTGACGATGGTGAGTAACCAGGTTGACTTGGTGAGTAACCCGTACTGGGACTGCAAATGATCAAACGGAAAAATAAAAAAAGCAGACCGTGCTCAGGAATATGGCTTACGTACAATTTAGTTAAAGAATTATCTGTGTACATATGCATACCTAAATGGGGGTGAACTTGGGCTATAGTCTGGGCTCACACCAGAATTATATGGGCTAGAAAAAAGAAAGAATGAGCAAGTCACATAAATAGGCCTCTAAAGTCCAATGATATAAACAAAATCTCGAATGCTGCCACTGTTCCTATCACGGACAAGAGATAAACTGTTTAAACGCTTTACAGGACAATAAATGAACTTAACTTACCTGCTGGGACTGTATGTTGGGCTTGTTGGAGAATAAGATGGAGATGTCGGAGAATATGAAGGGGACGTGGGGCTGGAAAATGAAACATTAGACATATGCTTGGAGTAAAAAATTAACAAAAACTAAATGTGCAGCCAAACTCAAGTTTTTGACTAAAAACACAGGGGGACTCTGTTTGAACTTTTAAGGTTCTGTATTCAATATAAAAAATACATATTTAAGAAGTTCAGAGGATTACTCACCTGTAGTTTGGGGATGTGGGACTATATGGACTTGATGGAGACAATCTTGGACTGCTTGGAGAATATGCTAACGAAGGACTATACTTTGCTGACTGTAGATTGTAACTTGGGGAAGTAGGACTATACGTTGGGGATGTTGGGCTATATGAGGGTGACGTAGGGCTGTATCCAGGTGACGTGGGGCTGTAGGCAGGGGATGTAGGGCTATATGATGGGGAGGTCGGGCTGTAAGAGGGTGATGTGGGGCTGTAGGAAGGTGAAGTAGGACTATATGAAGGTGATGTAGGACTGTAGGAAGGTGAAGTCGGACTATAAGCAGGTGAAGTGGGGCTATAGGCAGGTGAAGTGGGGCTGTATGCAGGTGAAGTGGGGCTGTAGCTGGGAGATGTGGGGCTATAACTGGGTGATGTGGGGCTGTAGCTGGGTGACGTGGGGCTATAGCTGGGTGATGTGGGAGAGTAGGATGGACTGGTAGGCGAATAAGCCGGACTTGTAGGACTATATCCTGGAGAACTAGGGCTATATGTCGGAGAGGTCGGACTGTAACCTGGTGATGTAGGGCTGTAGCCCGGAGATGTGGGACTGTACCCAGGTGATGTGGGGCTGTACCCAGGCGATGATGGACTATAGCCTGGGGATGATGGACTGTACCCAGGAGATGAGGTGGGAGAAAATGCCATCCCACCAACATAAGGTGAAAATTGGGCATCCGATGTAGGAGACAGACGCAAATTTGGACTCAACAAATAACTAGGAGACATCAAGCCTTCATGATATGGAGTTCCAGATATTGGGGAGCGAGCAGGAGTCATGCCAAAATCAAGACCATCCATATAACTAGGCAGTTGGAGCTCAATGGCATTCTTCAGCATCTCATCATTAAGATACAATGCGCATTCACCTGTGCCGATGGGGGCAAGCTGACCTAACATAATGTTTTCAGTGACACCCCTTAAGTGATCAGTCTCAGCATATACTGCAGCATCAAGCAGAATATCAACTGTCTCTTCAAATGAGCATCTCATCATTGGCCCAGTATCATTTCGGTTGATACCATGACGTGTAATGGCCATCAAATGCCCCCGATAAGTCATGGTATCACAAAGAATAGCCAAATGCCTGTAATTGACATAAGAACCATCAAAAGAAATGACAACTCGCAATTCATCCAAAAGAGCTCGCCGAACTGCCTCAATACCAAGAACTTCAATAACTTCAATTAAGTGGTTGCTTGTGGTCCTGGTTGCATCAACATCTTCATGGCACATCACAGCTAGAAGGTTGACACCTTCTGTATCAAGCATCCATTCCTCATTAGGCTTAAAACCTTCACTCTCATCAAACTTCTGAACTTTAGTATTCTTTATAAAAACCTTGTTGATGTCTGGGATACCACGTAAGGTCATTTCAGTCAGCATGTTGCTTTCTATTTTCTTTAAGAAAACATCATCTTCAGCAGATTCGTCCTGAATCTCACCCTTGGGTGCTTCATCATTCATAATACGGATACGAAGTATAAGTTTTTCAGCATTATCATCATTAAATATACAAGTCAAATCATCATCAAATTCAAGGTTAATCTTCTCTGCAATGTCAGCCATACTCAACTTCTTATCCACCATCATTTCGCGATTCAACTCTATGCGAAGCAACCAAGGTGAGATCTTTTCAAGGGCAACTTCTTCATCTGGCATTTCATAGTAGGACTTCACAAAATCAACATCCTCGTCAATTATTGTACTCATCGGTTCCGGATCATACCACACCTCTGTAGCTTGAGTCACACTCCTTAGAGTGGTATATTCTAAAGCACACTGCACACTCTTGGCTCTCTCTTTAGTTTTACCAACATCAGGATTTAAGTACACAGACAAAGAAGGTGTTTTAATTCTTTTTGCCACATTAATGATTTCCCTTAACCTAGGAACACCAAGGGTAACATTCTTTGCACTGACACCAGCATAATGGAAAGTATTGAGAGTCATCTGAGTAGCAGGTTCACCAATTGATTGGGCAGCCACACAACCAATCATTTCTCCAGAGGCTACAAGTGACTGCAAGAACCTTGATTCTATTTCTCCCACTACCCACTCAAATGCCTCACGAGAAAGCCTATATTCCTCCAAGACCCTTTTACTAGCGAAAGTGCTGCGGAGAAGAATGTTAAACAGGAGAGTAGCATTCTTTTGAGCTTCTTGACTCAAAAGATCTTCACCAGGAACAACCCTAAGCCGCTCCTGCAGCTTATCAATGGCTTCCACAATTTCCATTGGATGCATATCAGAAGGCCTTCGGAAATCAACCTTAAACGTCTTCTGAGCATTCCATATAAGCCTCTTCAAGTTAACAGGTAGTGGGAGAGAACTATCACCAGTAGTGGCTATCTCAGTTGCAAGTTGATATCTATCAGCTTCAAGTTTCTGGACCTCAGCTTCAAACACATTTCGAAATTCTCTGATGGTTTTTAAGTCTTCTACCGGCTCTTCAAGCATGTAGGTAGGCTTCCAGTTTTCATCATCAAATTCATACCTAAACACCCTATCAAATTCTGTCTTTTTCATTTTAAGGGAATCTAGCTTCTGTGTTTCAATCCAAACGGCGTCCATACCATCTTCCCCATAAAGAAACTGTATGACGTCTCCCAAAGAATTTCTAACTGTCCCATCATATTTAACCATGATGTCTTCCATAGCCTTCACCAGTCGCCTCTGGATGTACCCAGTTTCAGAGGTCTTCACGGCAGTATCAATAAGACCTTCCCTACCACCCATGGCATGAAAAAAGAATTCTTGAGGTGTCAGTCCACGCAGATATGAGTTTTCCACAAAGCCACGACTTTCAGGCCCATAATCATCTTTTGTGAAGTGAGGCAATGTCCTGTCGATGAACCCATATGGAATTCGTTTACCCTCAACGTTCTGTTGGCCCACACAAGCAGTCATTTGAGATATGTTGATAAAACTTCCTTTGGATCCAGCCGTCACCATTGCTTTCAGATTGTTGCTCTCAGATAAACTTTTCTGAGCACTATTTCCAGCATCATCACGAGCTCTATTTAGAGTCTGAAATTACCAAATATGGAAGTTTGTCATATTTACCCAAAAGAAAATTTTAATATTATAACATAAAAAACAGTCCAAATTAAGTACCTGATTCACTCTGTTTTCAAATGAATCCATCATTGTCCGACCAGGCTCAGCCTCCAACTTTTTCTCTTGAGCATCCCTGATAAGTTGTTTCACTTTCTCCTTAGCTGCTGATATAGTCTGATTTATGGTTTCCATAGTGGAAGCATCAGCAATTGTATCACCAATTCCAATGCTAAAAGCATTTTGCAAAAGCCAGTAGTTTACAAGCCACTGAGTATGACCAAGAAATTTCCGAGCTGCATCAGGGCCAACCTCTTCCCTGTTTCAAGTAGACATTCAGTGATGTAAACATAGAAAAAAAGAACCTATTGAAGCAGTTTCCAGAGCAATAAAGTCACTTAGAGTTGGAGTTTAGATCAATACAAAGAACCTCTCTCCTGAAGCTGTAAAGGTAGATTGATCATTACATAACCCAATTTATCTAGTAAGCAATGTTATCAACAGTGGAAAATGGCTATGGTGGTGAGCCAAAAATCTGCCATATAAATTTTACAGTTGGCGCGGCAGCCTATGGCATCATGTAGACAAATTATACACATGCACACTAATAACAAATGACAAATATATTAAAAAAAAGCATAATTTGAAAACAAATTTAATAATATTTATAAAGTTCTCATGCTAAGCTGCATACCAAATAACGTGGATGAGACTTCCGGTAGATGTTCCAAGTGTCTTTTTGCAAAGTGTTCCAGTAAGTAGTTCACCTTTTTCAATTCTCACCATGGTATCCCCAGGGGTTATGGATCCCCTTTCACTCTCACTGTGCCAACTAGAGTATCTAATTAGATTTATAGGCTTAGGAATGATGAGATTGAAAACTTGTTTCCCTGTCCACAATGGTTCTGGCTTCAATATTGTAGGAGTAGGAACTTTCCCATCAAAATCTTCCCACCACATCAGTGTGTTCATAAAAACATCCTAGTTAAAGAAAAAAGAAAGTTCTGATCAGATTATATATAGAGCCTGTACAACAACCATAAGGCTGAAATAAACTGCAACAGCAGAAAAATTCACTTCGTATAACCTTTGAGATAAAAGTATCTCTCTTGGTGATTTTTCTGCATCCTAAAAGTGTATCTTGGACAATTCCCATCACTGGCCTGTTTGACTGTGGTGACACAATGCATTTAGGCACCATCATCAGCTCCAAAACCTCAGCTCTAGTTTCAAAAGACTGAGGAACATGCATATTCATTTCATCCCCATCAAAATCAGCATTATATGGTGAAGTTACAGACAAGTTAAGCCGGAATGTAGAATATGGCATGATTTTGATTCTATGCCCCATGATGGACATTTTATGAAGACTAGGCTGACGATTGAAGAGAACAAAGTCTCCATCATTCAAATGACGCTCAACCTAAAACCAAAACATTAAGAACTATTAGAAGGCAGTAAGAGAAAACCAAAAAGAATAATATCATCACTGTTCAAAAGCAGTACCTTGTAGCCAAGCTCCAAATGGTGATCACTACTTTTCTTTAAATATCTGAGATCAAGCCTTTGCCCATCATCACGAATGATGTACTTGGCACCAGTTTTTCCAGGTGGAGGATGAGGTCCGTACTCAACAAGTTCCTTCAACCTGATTTTTTTAATTTCAAATGTTTTCTGTTAAAAATGGAAGAGAATGCACCAATTTCAACAGGAAATACACATCGAAATACAACCTTTCAATGTTGTATGGAGTCACGGTCTCTGGGTATGTTAGATTCAACGCAATACTCCATGGTACTCCCAATTGATCAATGTTGATTGTTGGATCAGGTGTAATGACTGTTCGAGCAGAAAAATCGACTCTTTTACCCATCAAGTTACCTCTAATCCGTCCTTCTTTTGCCTTGAGCCTGCTACATATTGATTTGATAGGCCTTCCGGATCTTTGAGTAGCCTGCAAAATATATAGTAATTACTCAATACTTTATCAAAAAAATAAAAAATCAATGAAGGTTAAATGAAGTAAATTATATATCCATATTAAATGCTAAATTCATATAATACCCTTGGCAGTCCAGGCAACTCATTATCAAAATATGTTGCTATGTGGAACTGCAATAGCTGAGCAAACTCAGAAATAATATGTGCAGGAGACCCGTTCCTCTCCTGTCTCTTAAGATTCTCATTGTGCCTGATGATCATGGCCAGCTGATGAGTCAAATCATCCTACAAATAAGGTAGACCCAAAAAAGTCAGCATGTAACAGGATTAAAAGTTCTACCCAAATGATATCAGTCAAATTGATCAGAGAAAATTATAATTAAACAAGATACGCTTGAAAAAATTGTAATAACCAAGAACACATAAAACACTTGCCTCACTCCTGGAGGATGTGTCCATCATTACAGAAGGTCTCACAGGTGGAGGAGGAATTGGAAGAACTTGTAAAATCATCCAATCAGGGCGGGCATACTTAGGATTCAAGCCCAGCAACTGACAGTCCTCGTCGCTTATCCTTTTCAGAACACCAAGAACCTTCAACAGATATAACAAGTCACCAACTACATCAAATCCTGTAGCAGTGATCGTAAAAGTGCTCATGCTAAATATCCAGAATTAAGAACATTTACCCTTTCTGCAGAAAGAGTTTGTTTCCTCTCTACAGGTTCAGGAAGCTGTTCTTGGTCATCACTTTTCTTTCTTTGAGCTTTGTACTCTGCAATAATTTTCATCCCTTCAATCGTAATCTTCGGTTGCTGAGCACCACAGCCACCACGACTCTTTTTAACTGGCTCATCAGTATCTTGTCCAGGAATATCAATCTCATCTCCCCCTTCACACTTGCTTTTGTTTTTGCAAGCATCCAGAATCTTTTTCAGCCTGTTCTTGGGATTCCTGATTCTTAAAGCTTGCTTAAATTTGTGATCATTCTGCATAAAAGGCAATCAACTTAAAAAAACATTTCATTTCACTCTCCTACACTTACAACATAGAAGATTAAACAAGAATAGAGACAACAAATCCCACTCTCCTTCCTTCTACTTAACCGACACAAACTCCAATTGACCACAAATCACAACCAATGGAACTCCGACTCTCCAATTTTCTCATTTCCCCCCGACCTAAATAGCTAATCAAGTCAGCACTATGCAAAGTCCACTTGCAAAAATACCTCGTCAGCTAGAATTTTAGAGCAGTTGAAGCAAACACAACGCATTATAGTCAACACTGTCTTCAAAAACCCAATGTGAAACATTGGCTTGGCAAGCTCCAAGTGACCAAAATGGCCAGGACATTCAGCCATACTCGCCGTGCAAGTCTCACACTTGAGTTTTCTGTCAATAGTTCCAAGTCGAGGGTCACTCAATCCTGCAACCTTGGGCTTCCCTCTCTCCGTCGTCTCACCATGCTCAATTTGCACCACAGACATTTGCCTCTGAAAAACACGCACAAAAACAATCAACAACTTCATAGCACCAAAAATTTGGAAAGAAACACTCGAATCCTTTTTTATTCGAGAAAATTCGACACAGAGTGAAAACATTAGATAGGAGCTTAGGGAAAATTACGATCTCATCGGGACTGAGTATTCCAAACTGAACCATGCGGACTTTGGCGACCTCCGCCGGAGAGAACGGAAATCGAATATCCATGACAGGGGTTAGAGGAAAGGATTTCTGCTCGCCGCAAAGATTAACGCAATAGCTCTCGAGTTAGAGGAGTGGATTTCTGCTATTTGATAGGATTTCTGCAAACCCTAGTCTCTATTTTTCAATCTTAGAAGGAAGTAAGGGATTATGTAATTTTTTTTTTTTTCCGTTCGTCTTCTGAAGTAGTTAGGGGTCTCGCAAGCCCTAAAACTTGGAACAAAGTAAGAGAATGTGTTCATTTGTTCATTGGTTTTCTTATATACCAGGGAAACACAAGTCACTATGCGCTTGTCCACTCTTCTTTTACCATCAAAAAATACATATTATTACTATAATGATCGATAAAAAAATATTACTAAATATTATAAAAAGTTATAAAAATAAGATTTATCGCTCATGGTAAAACTAATTGTATTTAAGAAGATTAAAAAACAATAATATATATTTAAAATATAAAAGATGTAAGAAAATATGTATAGTAAACAATTTCTTTATTGAATTGATTAGTGGTCGCCCAAGTCCTAAGCTTTATATTTTAATCTTAAGACAAGGTAAACAATCACATACCCAATTAACCATGTGGTCTAATATTTTATGTATTTTTTTTAAAAATATTAGTAAAAAAGAAAACTTATCTATTTTAAAAAAATAATGTTAGTAGTTACATAAAAATTAATTGTTATATTATTAAAATATAATTAATTTGCAATGTATTGTGCTTATAAAGTGTGTCTATTTACTTAAGAGTATTTATATTTATTTATTTTTAATTTTAAAATATAATTAAAGATAAAATATAAAATATTATATACCTTATACTCTATTTTTCAGTCTTAAAAGGATAATCTAATGCCACTTGATTTTTTTAGATGATGGAAGTTTTTATCTATGTCACATTTTTTGCCCAAACCAATAAATGCAGTTTCATGGAAAGTTATACTAGACCGAAAAAGAGAATTAGCACACCTAAAGTTCCAATAAAAGACACAATTTCATTGGACATATTTGGTATGTCTTTTCTTTTCTACATTTAAATCTCAAATTTTTTGAATCACATTGAAGAAACCATGACAGCCATTTTTATTTTTATTTTCATATGGCTTAACCAATTACTTCACTAGCCACAACTCAGGTCCAAGTTGTTGGTAATCCTTTGACCAAAAGCTAATTACTAGTGTATTCATTTAAAAATTTAAATTTCTTATGAGATTTTTTTTTCTTCATAAAGACAGACATATATGCAATGTTTTTAGTCAAAGTTTTATAACATAGAATTTAATTATTGCAATCCATGTTTGTAGCCAAACACATTAGATGTGGTTCTTTGGAAACATAGCACATAGAGAAAAATCACCCTTGCCTAGAGTTTTCAAATAAGACAGATTATAGTATCCCTAGGAGTTGTTTATAAATAAAAACTTTATTTCAATATAAATCTCACACATGTTGCTTAAGATTGAAACCAGATATTAGATATGTTTGGTGTCATTTTTCTTTTCTGTCTCATGAGAATGTTCCTATCTTCCTATAATTTAAATACATTTTTTTAATATAGTGCAATATTGTACTTGTCCTAAAATTTCCATATGCTGGAAGAGGTGCAAAACTTGTCAGCAACCAATTTTCTTTGTTGGTCAAAAGTTGTGTTGTTTATGGGCTTCATCTGTTGTTTAGATACATGTTTAGCTCATCTTTGAGGCTGCTTAAACAACTTGATTAGCTCTATGTTCTGAATCTTTGTCCAGATTAAAGGTCAAGTGGAGTTAAACCATCCTGAACAAACAACCAGAGAAAATGCAATCCAAAATCAACATAAAATAAATTACCAAAATTAAGCAGCAAGACAAATAAAAATATGTAATAACTGAAACAAAGTTGCATGAAACACAGGATTTGGAAGAGACATTGAGCAGAAATTAACAATTCATCAGTTAAGGTAACAACAACACAATTAGTCATGACTTATCTTGCTTAGGTTGAGGGATCAATGTCATAGAGATTTAATCAATGTCATAGAGATAACACAACTTTTTGTTACTTTTGATTATCTAACACAACCAATCCTCTCTGATTCAGACTTTGAGCTGGATATATAAGTTTACCAACAAAAGATGATAATAGTACCAATGACCCTTTTGAAGCTTCTACATTCAGCTAAATTTATGCAAGATACCAAGGTTTTTTTATCTTTATTCAAAAATTGAAAGTTATTTTTGTTAAGATCTATTATTAAAAATATTAATTTTAATGTGGGTAGATGGGCATATATAATCTTTTAGATCTTTATAATTAATATATATAAATTATGATTTGGTGATTAATCATAAAAGTCCTATATGAAAGGAGAGATCTAACGTGACTTAAGAATATTAGAACTAAATTAATCACTAGTGTGGTTGTTTTTGTTTATTTTTTGCATAGTGGTTTCAGGGTTTAATAAACCCTAGAAATTGCAGAGGAAAAAATTGATATAAAAAAAATGTTAACCCATTTTATTTTTTTTATATTCAAAGAGATTTATATTATGGGTGTTGTTATTTTTTATACCAAAAAAACATTAGTGTTGCTTTTGTATTTAAATTTTATCACTTTATATTATTTTAGTTTCAAAAAATATGTTTGAATTCTTAGTTTTCTATGGTCATGATTAATTAATTCAGTTTAATGAGATATTTTACACTTTGGAAAGAGAACTCTCAATATTCATATTAATTTTAATTTATCTATATTTTTATTAAAATACAGTGTGTAATTATTTTTCCAGTGATTCTCTTTATTACTTTCCATTATCATTGGTTAAACATTTTTTTTATTTAATTTTGTTACAGCTTAACGTGGTGTAGGAGGTATTAAAGTTAGTTATAAGAAATAAAAATAATACAGAAAAATGATTTAAAATTTAAAAATAAATTGAGCTTAGCAATGAAAAGTCATGTTCCACGGCTACGCGTTTAGGACTTTGTCTGAAGATCTTGTAGTTGTAGTTCACCACCTTCAAAACCCCTCTCTTCACACCATTCACACCAATCATGGCCTCTGCGTACACCTGCAAGGTTTGCGGCTCCAACCTCAATCTCAACTCCGCCTACGCCTTCCCCCCGGACTTCTACTTTGAGGCCGGAAACAAGGACTCCCTCTCCTTCTCCGCCGTAGACGCAGCCAATTTCAAGTTCGAGAAGGAGGACAAGATCCGTCCCTTCTTCGAAACCCTCAACTACTGGGGAATTCAGAGGAAGAGGACCAAGATCAAATGCAACACCTGCGCCTCTCTCCTTGGCCATGTCTACGACGACGGTCCACCACTTACCGATTCTCCCGGTCAGTTTCACATGGGACCCAGCCAAGTCATCCCCCGAGCACCAAGATATAGGTTTAAGACCAAATCCCTCACAATCGCTTCTACTTAATTTCAACTCTTCTCTTTCATTGTACAGCTTGTCATCATCATAGCTTATAGCTTCTGTAATACTTTACGATTCTCTTTGAATTTGTGTGTGTGTGTGTGAAGTTTTTCTGTTACTATATGTAATTTGCCTTTTTGATTGATATTTTGTGTTTATAATCATATTAGAGCACTGGTTGTTTATACTTCGATTACAGATTGAATTGTGAATTGGATGTGGTAGGTATTTTAGGTCTTTAGAAAGAATGGCTATAAGATCAACGTGGGTAAGTTGAGTTTTTGGTTTGGTAACTAGCACAAAATGAACCAAAGGTGCTTTTCAACAATCATTAAAGTGTGCCATTGCAGGGGACCTAATAATAGATTTTGGATACACTATACTAACTAGAAACTAGTGAGATTTGAAAGAAGAAAACTGGAAAATAAATTTATTTCTGATATGATAATTACAAAATAGGGGAAACCACTCCAGTGTGTAATATAGACTTCATGGCATTTCATTTATCAAGGGAGAGAGAGAACTTTAAGAGCTTATAAGAATCTAATCTTTCAGACTAAAATTAAATTTTCTATTAATTATTATAATTATAATCTTCAGCTAACATTGTAATTACAAAAGAAGTTCTGCTCCTCCTAGGTTGAGGGATCTGCAGGTAAAATTCTCTGCTCTTGAGAAAAAACAGTTCCTTCAAACCTGATGAAGTTTTCTGAGTGTTTTGTTTGGAAGATGTGAACTAAAATCTATTACTTTCCTCTTGTAACAATTTTATTTTTATTTCTTGCCAGACCCTTTCATTTTGATGGTACAAATTGGTGTTGTGTTACAATTAAAATAGGAGGGAAGAGTGAACGTGGATAATATGGACAGAATGTGGTGTGTGTGGGGGGGGGGGGGACTTTGGTCATTCACATACTAAAAGATAAAATTTGAAAGTTGTATTTTATATTTATTTGGGTTAAATATATTTTTAGTCTCTATACTATTATATCAAAAATTAAAGTTTAGACCATTCAGCTGTTTGTAGTATGGAAATAAATGAAAGATGTTATGGGAAATTGATTCAATTTGAAGTTTCACTTCACGAAGTAGTTATAGTGAATATGCCAACAAAATAACAACGAATCTTAAAAAAATTAATAATCTTTAAAAAGAAAATTAACAATCATTTCACATAGAGAATAATTTTTATAATGTAAATATCGGAATGGTTTAAAGTTTAAACTAATAACGAAATACAATATTGTTATAGAATAAGAAAGAAAAACATATTGATTTTGGAGAGTAGATGAATTTGTTGCTCTTGTGGTGTTCTGACTGAAGGCTTGGAACTCTTTGATATCCAGCTTTGCGTTCACAGTTTTGTGGTAGGCATGTACATAAAAGTAGAAAAATTATTAGTATTACAATAAGAGCATATCAGTAAACTTTCCATAAAACTTGAGCCATCTTGATGCCCCATTGAAATTTGTTTTCGTTCAGTCAGCTATGTGCCACACTAAAACAGAGAATATATTCCTGTTGTTTCTACCTTATTCTTTTCCTCTGATTATTGAACTGTGGGCTATTACAATTGAACACAAAAATTAAACCAATCTTCTCTAAGTTACCACAGCTGCTTTGAGGATGAAAGAACGTGGCAGGAGTTAAATAGAAGTACATTATATTCGAGGAGTATTTGAGTTCTGAAATTCACAGATTGTAAGCAACATTTTTTAGAAGACGAAGAAAATAAGCTCAAATTCCAATTTCGGATCAATTTTTCAATTGATTTTTCTTCTTCTTATGTAAGTAACCTAATATTGCGGTCAGCACAACTGATATCATACCAATTCCTACAAGTCCCTTGTGCTGATTTAGCTTCTGACATAGTCCCTTGTCCTGATTTAGCTTCTTGGGATCGAAGCCCAGCTCAGAGAGTTTCTTATGTGAAATTGCATATTCTTTGAAAAAAATATCCTCATCCTATTAAATTAAAAATTAGGATTAATATATCAATACAGTAAAAAAGTTCGCACAGTTGACGCGGTTTAGAAATGATAATAACCGAATAAAACTCAAAGACTCAGAATTCGAATTCAAGTTTTAAATCTGATCTTGTGAGATTGAAATTTGAACTGTTCGATTTTATCCGATAAATGTAATTTACTAATTGTCCCAAATTTATAACTGCGTTAAATTTCTATTTGTCCTAAAGGGAAAAAAAAGTATCTGATAGCATTTGATAAAAAGAAAAAGAAAAAAAACTTTGGTCATATTACCTTAGCGTACCGTTCAACATAGTGACGAAATATTTGATCCTCTACTAAAGCATTGTCGATGGGAAGCCTCGAAAAAGATGCACCCTTGCTCAATAGTTCCCTGTTTGGCCGATTCAAAAAAAAAAAATAGTTGTGTTAAGTGTTTTCGGGAATTTCAATTTTAAAATGAACAAATAGTTATCATCGTGTAAAATATATATCTTACTTAAAATAGGAGTTATCAAACTTCAAAGGGTCCTTTGTCCATTTCCTTTCGTCAAACTTAGAGCTATCTTTATGCGTCTCACCCTCAGGAGTCTCTCTCTTGTCAAGAGAAGTTAATAAAAAAAAAGTAGATGCATCCTCAAAACTATAAGTAGCAACTCCTCGACATATCACTCAGTTTTTTAAGGATAATGAATATGCCATTCTTACCATTGGTACTTTTGGATACATACTTCTTGTTAAAGTGTGGCCTCCACATAGAACTACAATGTCTTTGTCTTCACTTAGTCCCATGCGAGAAAATTTTCTCCTTAAACTCCTTGCATCTGAAATTTTTTCATAATAATAGCAAGTCAAGATTACAAATACCTTGGATATCATTAACAGAGTAAAAGTGCAATGATTATATAGAAAACTACGTTTTTTAAAAATGTTTTAATATAATCAGAGAGACAAAATCAAACAATTTTAGCAGACAGTGTATGGGCAATATATATAGCAACAATTTCTATGAAAAAGTTTATTAGTTATGAAATGAAGGTCAAAATCTCATACAGGACACATGAACAACAATTTCTACAAAAGACCGTTAAACTTTATGGTAGAAATTAAGGAAATTCTACAATCACATAATTCACAATCTATTGGGTTTGTTCACCTTATTGTATGCTGTAGACACATAACTATTCTTTAACAAAGTTTAAGGTAATGAAATGATCGACAAACTATAACTAGTTAGCACCAGAAAACTAAATTGACTTTTTAACCATTGGTTATTGATTAATAATATAAGAATAAACAGTTGTAGAGAAAATTTCATTATATATAAAAATATAAAAAGTAATACGTGTATTTTTAATTTGGTAATGTTTATTTAATATTTTTTAATCGTTGTTAATAAACTCTAATTTTAGTTTTAACTAGGAAGAAAACCCAAAGGAAGATACATTCATAAAGGGTAGTAGAAAATTAGAGACTTAACAACCAACATGATTTATTACCTTCTTCACCATTTAGAAAGCGTATTTGGACTCGTGGAGATTCATTTGAATCCTAACAAAGAAATATATACATTATACAAAAAAATTAGTAATATATCAAAATGGAGTCATGAATTAAGAATTATGAATTAGTAATTTTTATATCAAAATGCCACCCTCGTTATACGTGATTAAAAAAGATTCAATTGTCTTATTATAAAGTTTTCATTCACTGTTAACTACTCACACCTTTTTAAGTGCTGAATCAATCTATTTCACTAAATACCCCCGGTAAGCAGTATACTAAACTTTTTATATAGAAATTCATAATCTTGCTTAGTTTTTCAATAGTGTGTCTTCACATATCTTAATTTTTCATGAACCAGAAATATATACATGAATTTGAATATACCTTTCTGCCGGGAACAAAGTCAATAGTTGGACCCTGAGTGACCTCGATTGCAACAACACCAGCAAGCTGAGATGCAAATTCATCCAATTATACAAGTTAATACGATAAAACTGTAGTTGATTGAATCCACTGTAGTATAATTATGATAATATATATAGTTAGTTGCGGATTGAAAACTAAATAACCTGGTAAAGGTCTGCGTATGAAACTTTCTTAAGCTTAAGTTTGGCCTTCACTATTTCTGTTTGGGGAATAAATTACAAATGAGCAGGCAGAAAAAAAGTGTCGATTTGAATGAAACTAAGGAAATAAGAACAAGTTAAACTGACCACAGTATTCAACTGCTTTTTCCAAATCCTTGAATGCTTCGTGTTTAGTAATGAATCTAATAGAAGCATTGGGGCCTCCGGTTGCAGCATCGTTCCACCTGTGCAGCATTAAGTAATCACAGTCTCGTTTCATTTTAAGCTAGATTTTTAAAACTACCTTCATACATTAACTATCATCCAAACACGTTAAAACTATGAAAATGAACAGAGATGAGATGAGTTAGTGCTTGTTTATGTTGAGATTTAGGTAATCGAGCTACATTGAAGAAATTAAAGCGTGAAGTTAGTAGTGAGTGACGTACGCTAGTTGAAGCATGAGAGGGGCGCATTTGTTATTGGTGATGAAAGAACGAAGTTGGCGTCGAGCCATCTCAATTTCACTGAGATACTCCTCGTCAACTTCACCCATTTTGCATCCAAGTTATAGTTTGATGATGCAGTGCAACGTATATATAAACGATGGAGAGAGAAGATAATGGTGCTGATGCTAATTGCAAGTAAAGGATTAATTTCAGCGCTTAGGTAAAGCCAGAGGAAAAGGAATTGTTTATATGGAGAAGAAAGGAGAAGAAAGGAGAAAGGAATTTGTTGCCGTGTGTTTCCATCCCAACCCAAGCACCAACGAGATTCACTTCAAACGTGTAACACGTTTTAAAACTATTTTATTTTAAGTTTATTAAAACTATTTTTAGTAATTCTATTTTAAAAACTGTTTTAAAAATGAAGAAAAAAAAACTTTGTTGTTAAATTTATTCTCAAAGCTAAAAAAATAAAAATAAATAGTTTATGTTTGATTTTTTTTTTCTCTAAAAGCTCTCGTGTTAGCCATTATTATGAAACTTGGCATCTCAGATACGTTGACGCCTCAATTAACAACAATCATATGCCATCACATGAAAATAAATATTATTAAAAGAAAAAAAGAGAAAATACAAAAAAAATATGGGAGACTATACCAAAATCCATATATTATCAAAAATGATATGTATGTGATCTATACCTCTTAATAAAGAACTCTAAGAAAAGACTAGATAAAAGCATATTATACCAATGAAAATACTATATATGAATAAAACATAAGTTAGCAAGCTTATCAGCACATGCATTCCCTCCACAAAAAATCTGAAAAACCCTAAACTTGATTTTTCTACCGTAATTAAGACAAGTGTTCCACCTATTACAAACATATAAGGAACATTAGTCATAATAGTAAATGTGGCATAAACCAAGACAAAATCACATTCTATAAACTAATAAGACTCATCTTTTGAGTTTGTTCAATAACATGCATAACTTCATAAAACTCACCAATCAAAGCAGTCTGAACATTAAGAAAAGCAGAGAAACTACCAATAAACTCTCTCATACTCCCATGGAAGATACACCCCAAGCATCAAGATCTGGAGACCCCTAGCAACATCATCAATGCTTATTTAAGCAGCAAGATGAGAGAAGGAAACTCTCATCTAACAGGAAGATGAGATAGAACTTTACCACTATGAGTATTAATACAAAAAAAAACTTAAGCACACTGAAATCAAACATATCATTTCACATAGGACTTCTAGACTAATTATCCACTAAACAAGTGAAATCTTTAATGACCAAAATGATCATAGAAACATCAATTTTAACCTGAAATCTAGCATAGTTCATCATACATCATGTCATCCAAATAGAAAAAGTTATCATAGCAATTTTAATCAAATTAATTAAAGGTACCATCACTCCCAATAAAAAAAAAAGGAGATCACCCACATTGGAGAAATGAGAAGTAAGGAAAATTTGTCGAACCCAACTCCAAATATGCATAACATTAAGACATTCAAAAAATAAATGAATAGATTCCTCCTGCTTTTCACAAAGCGTACACATAGAACATATATGCAAACCTCTATGCGGAATGTGTTGATTTGTAGGTAGTCACCCATGAAAAACTTTCTAGAGAACTAGAGTTTTGGAAGGAGGCATATATGAAGACCAAATGAGTTTACCCTAGCCACATGGAATTCCCAGATCCAAGAAAAAAGTCATAGCCAACATAAGAGTGAAACGCCCAGAATCTTCCAGAATCCAATTAGGAATATCTTGTGCCTGCCTAATCATGATATTTGTTCAAAAAAATGAGGCATATAATGTAATGACAAGGGAATACTCCAATCTCTACTAGTCAAGAATTGAGAAACTATTTCTAAGATTCTAGAACCATTAGGTACCCCTGCAATTATTGATAAAGAAGGAGTGAAACACCATTTATCATTCCAAAAATTAATAAAAGTACTTGTACCAACAGTCCAAGAAGTATGTTCAAGAATAGTGTCATAAAACTGTTTAATCTCATACCAAATATAGGAGGATTTATAAACCATTCTAAATTGATATTTTGATTTAAGAACTCTGAATTTTAAGAAAAAAGACCAAGACTTATATAAAATATTTTATGTTTGATTGTGTAAAAATAATTTTATATTATCACTAACTTACTTAAATATAGTAAGAATAGTTAAAACAAAAATTCCAAAAAAGAACATCTATGAAGAGCTAGAATAAGAAAGAAAAAACATAACAAATAAAGAGCTTAAAAAAAGGAAGAAAAAGCATATAAAATATTAATGTAGTTCAATTTAAACGTTAAATAACTTCAATCTACATGACAATTAAATTTGCAATCAAACAAATATTACAATTATATAGATATAATTTTTTTAACTGATTTTTGTAAGTCACTTTTAAATCTAAACTAGTGAATAAGACATGTGTAGTGCTTTCACTAGTGAGTTTGAAGTGTCATTTAGATGAACTCTATGATAAAAGAAAAAGAAATTTAAGATTTAATGAAAAAGATAGGAGCATTAATAAAAACAAATGAATTAGTCAATAGAGATTATCTTGAATCACCATACAATTTTCAATTATAAGATGATATTGAATTATGAGACAATTTATAAAGTGAGAAGATTTAAAAATATTAACAAGATTTTATACTAAAATAGTCTTCACCTAGTAAATGTCCTAACAGTAATTTTCAATAATTCATTCAATAAATATTTTAATCTTTAAACTAAAATAAATATAAATAATTTAATCATATGTTTTTCAATGAGTTCAATATAATTGTGTTTAATATTAATAAACTTTAAATTGAAACTATGTAAAAAAAAATAATAAAAAAAAATATACCTGAAGTTGTCATTGTTTGACATTTAAGTTGTGTTTGAATTGAAGAGAAGATGAGTAGAAATTTGAGGAAGTGCATGTATGAGGATTTGAGACAAAAGTGTAAAGAAAGTAAATGTGTTTGGATTGAAGTATCTTAGGGTAGATGTGTGTAAAAAGTTTATTAAAGTTTATGTGTGATGCAATATTTATGAGGAAATTTTGATTTTTTTAAAATGTAAAATGTAAGATTATAAATTTATCATTATCTTTAAGAATATTTGAATAATGAAATATAAGATATTTTTATGTTGATTTGAGTTAATTAAATTTTATAAATTATTTTTGAGTACCGTTGAATAAATATTTTTTTTAAAAAAATATGAGTTAGTTAACATTGTCAAAAGAGTCATCAAAATAATATTATCTAAAGTATATATAAATATTTAAATTAACTTAAAAAAATATTTTATTTATTTATGCATTTTAGTTATTTGTAATTAAACACATTATTTTCAGTATTGTGTAGATTAACTTTGAAAAAAAATACAAGAATTTTGTCGCAACATAAAAAGTTATTAATAAATAATTATATTAATTTAATAAATAAATATATTTATAAAATAAAATTGTTATATTATTATTATTATGTAAATTTAAATTGTAATAGGCAGGACTGAACCACCTGTAATAACTAGTATCAAAAGTCGCCCGACCGACCAAGGATAAAAGCCTTAAGGTAAAAAGAAATATGCAAAAAAATCAGGTATAATTAAACACATCAGACAAAATAAAAGGTACACAATTAATATAACACTCATTACACATCAAATACCGAGCACTTACTTGAGCATCAAAGTATCTTTTGCATGTACACTCATGATTGATAGCCAAAGCAAGAGAGTTAGAAGTGAAGGAAGTAATAAGCAAAAGACAACCGAAGAGGAGGAATCATTTGTTCAACCGATTACCTTATTGTCTCTACCCGATATACAAGAACATAAATATTTATTATAAATAATTAATTTAAGCAACATACACAATCGATTTTCAGCTCAGTATTTAATGTTTGAAAATCAATTTTGAACTTAAATAAAATACACAATTGATTATGAACTCGGTATGTAATGCTTGTAAATCGATTTTGAACTAAAACGCACTATGTAACAAAGGGTATTTGAGTAAAGGGTATATGTGACTTTGTTGTCCTTTGCTTTCATTTCTTTGCTCATGAGAAAATAACTTAAACTTGTCTTCCTCGATATAACATCCTCACACTCGCCTACATAACCACAAATCCAAACAACCATAAATCGCGTTCTTCTTTTCGTGTGAATAGAAGATGACCAAATCCAAACATAACATTAATTTTAAGATAGTTGCTCAAAAACCTTCAACTTTACGACATGTGTTCTGGTCAAAGTAATGTATCCATGAAAAATGAAGATAAAAAGGAGTTATAACAAAAATTAAATAGAATCAATCTTTTAAAAATGAGTAAATCTTTTTTCTCACAGTGAAAAATATGTTAAGGTTTCTCTTCTTAACCAGACTTTCTCATTATTCAAAATCACTACAAGAAAAATCCAATTTATCTACGGAAGAAATCCATAGGTAACAGCCAAAATCCGTAGGTAAATCAACATTACCTACGGATTACCCACGAAAAAAATCCGTATGTAATGTGGGCGTCGGTAATTTACCCACGAAAAAGAAATAATTAATGTTAGAACTAAACTGCATCAGATGGAACTCGAAACCAAGTTCCTTGAAGAATATCCATAGAAGCTTTAATCATGACACCAGTCAAATTTTTGTTGTCATGTTATGATTATTATTATACTTATGAGTATAATTATCAATATTAATATAATTAATAAAATAAAAATTAATAACATTCTTCATATATTTAATATTATTATTATTATTATTATTATTAATATTGTTAAATATTATTAATATTGTTAAATATTCTTAATATTATTAAAAATTCTTAATATTATTAAATATTCTTAATATTATTAAAATTCTTAATATTATTAAATATTATTATAATTAATATTATTAAATATTAAATATTATTAATATTATAAAATATTATTAATATTATTAAATACTACTAATATTATTATTATACATTATTAAATATTAAATATTATTAATATTATAAAATATTATTAATATTATTAAATAGTATTAAATATCATTAATATTATTAAATATTATTCATATTATTAAATATTATTAATATT
>Ga0123342_1003388_pt1 | contig 25614 bp, 13 predicted proteins | sample Turbeawhitnodule_FD_89960 | JGI IMG/M metagenome (GOLD analysis project Ga0123342, IMG submission 89960) | Root nodule microbial communities of legume samples collected from Mexico - Turtle bean Mexico white nodule | ecosystem: Host-associated > Plants > Roots > Nodule | place: Mexico: Nepantla...
AATGATTGGTGACTTCAAGCATATCATGATGAAGGAATTTGAGATGACTGATCTCAGTCTTATGTCCTACTTTTTGGGCATTGAAGTCATCCAAGGAGACAATGGAATCTTCATTCATCAGAGGAAATTTGCTACTGAGTTTTTAAAGAAGTTTAAGATGGAGGATTCAAACCCAGTTAAGACTACAATTGAAACTAGAATTAAGCTTACAAAGGAAGGTGATGAGCGAACCGTAGATGCAACATACTTTAAGCATATTGTTGGGAGACTTAGATATCTCACGTGTACTAGACCCGACATATGTTATGTTGTGGGATTGGTCAGTCGATAAATGGAGTCACCTCGACAAGTTCATTTACAAGTTGTAAAGAGAATTATGCGCTACATCAAAGGTACTACAGCTTTTGGTCTATTTTATTTTTCATCTAAGAAGATTGAGATCGTCGGATACTCACAGTGATTAGGGTGGAGATTCAGACAAGAGGAAGAGCATTAGTGGTCATTGTTTTATGATCGGAAAGACTGTTTGCTTATGGTCATCAAAGAAATAGTCAATTGTTGCATTATCTACTTATGAAGCTGAGTATGTAGCAGCAGCAAGTGTCAATCAGTTTGGCTTAGCAATATCATGACTCAAGTTGGTTTTAATTCCAATTAAGATTTATGTTGATAATGTCTCTACAATTAATCTTGCAAAGAATCTGTTTTTTCATCAAAGAAGTAAACACATTGATCTTTGATATCACTTCCAGCGAGACCAAGTTGGGAAGAACATGATCAAATTATAATACTGTAGATCAAAAGATCAAATGCAAATATTCTCACTAAGCCATTAAAGATCGATATTTTCATCAAGTTAAGATATCTTTTGGGCATGAAGGTTGTTTCAAATCAGAATTAAAGAAGAATGTTGGTTATTAATTCAGATTTTATTAGCCTTAAATATTGATTATTAATTCAAATTTTATTACCCTTAAATCATTTACCGTTATTATTGCATTAATGGTCAGTTTACAGAACTGTTAATATTCCTATTTTATAGCTTTCAGTAATTGTAATTTTATTATACATATTATTGAAGTAAATCAAAATAAATGAATTAGTTCAACAGTTTTACAATTTCGTGCAATTAATTTCAATCAGTTTCTACAACCTTTTGTCTTCTGTTATTTCCTTTAATTAGTTTCTACAATTCATTCATGTAAACTTAAAATTTTGGTTTGCACTTATCGTCTAAATGATCTTAAATCAACTTATCAGTGAAACTTGGCTCTATCATCTGTTAAATGAAGTATATGCATTTGTGTCTAAAAAGTGTTTGTAAAAGGTAGTTGTTTCATGTATTTTAAGTACTAAAAGCTTTTGTTTTAGCATATAATCAAAATATTTAGGAGGTCATTTTTACTCTAACAATTACTCTTTCCATTGTAATATATATGTTTAGGTGAGTATCTGTGATTCTTGTGGTCATTCTTACCACATTAAACGCAAATCTTCTTATTTATTGTATTCTTGGAATTCTTGTTTTCATAATTTGAAGAAAAACCATGTTTCCTGACTTGATCTACCATAGTGGGTGCATGATAGTCAGACAATTGCAACATTAATCTTGGTATCAATCCAATGAGAAAATTGTTTCCCATAACCTATCTTTCTTGTTAAGCTACATTAGGGAAAAAATTAATGATAAAAGGTATTGGTTCATTTGAGCTATATTAGGAAAAAAAATAGTGATAAAAGGTATAGAGTCTATTAAAAGAACATGAAACCTGATGTTATTATATTAATCATTCAAACTCCTTAGAAATTGTAGAGAATGGTCTTCACACTTGTTAGAAATATAAACTGAGTTCGAGAAGAGAGTGAAATGAAATTTTAAAAGTTTTCTTTAAAATCTAAAATGAAATTCTTAAAAAAGAATCAACATATTAAAATCTAGAAAACAAATTGAAAATATTATGAACTAATAGAAAATAGAAATTTTAATCAGTTAATTTTTACCAAATCACACATTTAATCAGTTGAATTTCTCAACAACCAAGAAACACTTAAAATTTGATTACCGAAATATAAAATGAGAAAAAAGAAGAACCACACACAAGTTTTTATATTCATTCACTCTTTCTTAAAATTACATTCAATATTCAGTTTCTTAAGTGATCTTCAAACCTAAAATTACCATCCCATAAAACTCCTAATTTATTAAAGACTTCTATCACCGTGAAATCTCCTTATTTCACAGATTAAGCCTCCATCTGCAGCTCTAAAATTCTCAAAAAATTATCTTGAAAAAACCCCTATTTTTTAAATCATTCCAAATCTCTTCCGTTTTATCCATCTAGATGTTTTGCCGTATAGGAGTTGAGACCAAATGAACAAGCCAAAGAACCATAATGTTGTTACATCATTTCCAAACTTGATAAAAAAAACATCTTCTATGACAAAGAGACGACAGAGAGCGGAAGATAACAGATACTGAGAGCAAAAGACGATACAATGTCTGTTAACTAGCGTCCGGTATAAGCTATAGTATGATACTTATCTTCTGCTGCCTTCATTTTGTTGGAATTTTGATTATTTAATAAAAATTCACAATTATGTTTTGTGGATTATTTATTCACAATCTACAGATTCTAACATAAAAAAGATAGTGCGAATGTTAAATAATAGATTGAAATGGTTCAAAAATCAAGCATACTGTACATGTTCCGGGGAAGATGGTGAAAGTAAAAATTCATAAGGTATATATAAGCCATGATCAACTGCTATTTTCCAGCGTGACTGCAGCAGCATCCTCACCTGTATTAGCCTTTTTGGAGGTAGCTCGACGGTGTATTCTGAGGTACCCAAATTTTCCAGCACCTGGTGATGAACCCTCAAAAATAAAAGGCAAATAACCAGTAGCTTTCTTGTATCTCTGCTGAACCTGCATCAAAACAAAACAGCATCTCCTGTGAGAAAAAGTTGGTTTAAACATGCTTTTAGTTTTTGTAAATAGGAAAATTTTGCTTTTACTCCCTAAATAAATTGTTTCCTTTGAGTCCCTCATTTTCCAAGTTGTCTTCTATCCATAAGATGTATTCAATATTTCTTAGTTACAATATTGTATTAAATTAAATTCACAATAAAATAAATACCTCGAAAATGTGTTCACTGCTCTTGAGACAGTTTCTACCAATCACACAAACTGTTCCGCCTGAACCACCACCAGTTATCTTGCCTCCGTATAAAGTCCCACCTTCAGCTTTAGATTCTGCACTGTGTTGCAATTCTTGCACTAAGTGCACAAGCCTATCTGTTCCATCAGAGCCAAGTCCACAAGCACTGTAGCTGTAGTGGCACTGCATAAAATAGTTAAAACTAAATTACTTTTTCCCATTTGTAGTTTGGTATTCTTCAGTTCCAAAGCCGAAGTTAATATTCAAAAAGGGAACCATCAAACGAGTAATAAGTCTGTTAATTGCATTTTATCCAATTAACACAAATAATATAGACATTCAACTAACTATTCTAATCTTCCTGTTATACACATGTTAAAAGAAAGTGAATGGTTCATAATATGGAGAAAAGTCTAGTTTAAAATACTAAAAATAGGAACCAAAGCCAATATCAGCGATGTGTTCACCAAAATTATTTTTCAGTATCATTATAACTTCAACAGTGGACAAAAATTAGTACGGTAGGTTGATCGACTGAAGCTGTAGATGTACCTGATATAGCAATTCTCCTAAAGATGTAAGCTGATAGGTTGAAGATGCAGATGATAGAAGTGCCTTGAACGTCTGCACACAACATGATGGAAGAGAACTAGTTAAAATTCAAATAATTATTACAGGAAATGTGATATATGATTGCTTCATGATACCGGGTGAAAGTTACCGCGTATGAAAAAAATGTGTTTTAAGAGTCATCGTCTGTTGTAGAATGTGGATTTGGTATGACGAAGGTATTCAAATGTAGAGTTATAGAATCTTATACATTGGCTTGACTACATAGTTAACTTTCCAAAAAAAAGTATAAAGATAAATTTTCCAAGTACAAAATTACCACAGCAGAGTTTTACTGAGACTTGAACATAATAATTGGGCAAAAGAACGCAACAACTAGAACAAATCATCAGTTACTTATTTAATGCTTTAAGAAAGTCCTAACCTTGACTCGGAAGTTTTCATAGATTGGATGCGTTGTGGGAGCTTTAACTCCGTAAGTACGGTTGTCATCAATAATAGTGACAGGATCATTATGATCTTTAAGTTGCTTCAAAAATGTCTCACCAACAATGGAATCGGGAAGAGACTTAGCATATAGAGCCTCAAATCTGCAAAACAAAAATGAATAATACTTAACGTCCAAAATTGTAAGGATTAGATCTAGTATCTAAAAAGGAAAGTTGATGAAGAAATTAAAAAGGTCAACACAATGTTAAGCATAATAATGATCCAATTAACAGATAATGAGACCATTTTTACGATTGCACTAGCAATCATAGGGTGATTATTATTAAGTAATTGAAGTAGTTCTATATGCAGATTTAATTTATTTGGCATAATAATCCACTCATGATAAACTATTTTATGGAAAGGAGAAAAAAGGATTTACCTATGAGGTGGCAAATTACATAAGTAATCTAAGGAGGCTTCTTGTTTAAGTAGTTCTAGATCATCTTGTTCCACTTCATCATAGCTCAACCCATTAGCAGCACAACTCTTGGACAATTCCTCAAAAGCCTTGGTCTTTATCATCTTCATACCCATAAAGGTGCCAATTCTAACAGAACCATAGTCTGCACCTCCAACGCTGAAATAGACCACAATTACGATAGTTCATGAACATGCTGAAGATAGAATAAGGAGGACTAAAACAGGATATTCTTGATAAAGCATAGAACTATCCAAAAAGCTTATGGAGTTAAGGCTCAAAATATTCTTATATATCAAAGTGGCATACCTTCATGGAAGTTACAATTACAAAAACCATGAAAACAGATCAAAGATTAAACCCTAGCATGTCTTACAAGTTGAGCATAAACTTTTGTTATATACACATACCACAAGTTCAAAAATATTCAATAAAAAAAATGTATGAGATCGAAAAACTTTACAAACAAAAAAATAGAGCCATATTGTACATAGACATTGCAGAAAGTCCATTTTGAAATGATGTTGGCAGTTTATGCAGAATGCCAGAAACAAATATAAATGGATAATTAAGGGACATGAGCTGTAGCCCAGGGGTCCTAATGAATTTTGTTAATATTATTACACTTGATCAACAAGAAACTCATCCTAGGTGAATGTTCATTAATAACAGCCAGGTCCATAGTGAAATTATATAAAAGGAGAATGGAAGAAGGAGTGGAGAAATAGAAGAAGGGATTGGACCCAAAACAAGACCGGTGTTTGTATGAGAGAAGAAAGAATCAAGTGACCCATGTGTCAACAGCTGAAGTGGAAAAGCAAGATAGAGAAGGTGGGCATAACAGCACGGGCAGCTGGCAAAAGGAGAGTGAGGAGAGAGGTACGGGAATAATCAAGGATGTGTTTTTTATGGACATAAAACAACTACATACAAGGAGACATCATTGTAGCATCGATTGAGGAAAAGATGACACAATTTGTTGTGGTTTTGCCACATGCAAAAGAAGGACATTAATGAGGAAAGTCGATTGCATTGTTTTAAATCCTAAGAAAAGGCATAGAAGTTGTCAAGAGATGTGTTCTCGGTCTTTAACCAGACCGAGTAATGTCATATGATTCATTTAGCCTACCTCAATAAGTGGGATAAGGCTTTTGTTTCTGCTGCTCTGTCAAGTGTAATCCTTACAAAACTTCGGGTAGCAGAAACTTTCACTATTTATATCTTTAATCCCATCTCTCTCTCTCTCTTGTTGTATAATGGATGTCGAGTTTAGTACCAATAGCTTCATCCAAGTATAAACTATCTATCACCATTGTCGCACCACAGGTGAGTGGTGGTTAAAATATCTTGCCATCATGTTTCCTCATATTTCCCCAAAAGACAGCCAAAATTCTAGCTTTATTAACACAACCAATAATTACAGTCTCTTAAGACTAACAACACCCACATGGTTAGACCAAAGTGTGTTGAAGTCTATCTTTGATTGTAGCCTCCCATTATCTCGAAAAGTGTAATTATTAATTACGTGAAACCCACAGAGATGGTCTCAGCAGAAAAAAGATGTATGCAGGAAATTTGGTAAACAGTGATAGACCACCAACCTGTGTCTTATTCCAGAATCAATTCCCCAGAAACGGATATGGCTGGGAATGTCAACAAGACCAACAATCTCTGCAGGCTGCATCAATAAAGAGCAGTACGATATAGTGTCTAAAGAATAAGAAAATATATTTTTAGATAGCTTGTAATGATGCACACCTGGCAAACCATAGCAAGTAGTTTGTTGGCTTCACCACATGCTGAAGCCATCTGGTCCATGACACCACAAGGAGCTCCTACAATGTGGTTTTCCACCTGATGAAAATTTGAAGAGATTGATAGAAATTACATCTAGTGGACAATGCATGCTAAGGATAAAATAAAAAATCTCAGGAAATCAAAATGGATCAGAGTTATGGGTAAAGTCTAACCTTCTGGCAGAGTATGGCCAGTTCCCTTGGGCTGATATCCAACCCTGAGTTACAAACAGAGAAATTAATTTACCCACATGACAAAAACTGGATCTATTTAAGCATTCAGTAAACACCAAAACGGTATCAAGATCAGAAAAAAAGAGAAGTTTCTCTTTTCAATATAAGAGAATGAACCATTGATGAAAGAGATCTGCTTTATGAAACAACTTTTCCTAGAAGATTAATTTTACCCAATGAGAAGAAGCAATAAAATGACCAAAAATAATTACCATGAGCAGCTGCAATAGCAGACATACTAGCTACCTCCACAGAGGCAGAAGATGATACACCTTTCCCTTCTGGAACTGCAGATGAAACCTACATATTTGTTTACAATGCATACGTCTTAGAATATAAAATAAATATGGAGATAGAGTAAGTGACACAATTATAGGCCAGGGTAACTGTTTCAACATTGCACTAAAGGAGGCAAGATATTCCCATCCAGAAATGAGTTGAATGTGAAAATCATTGGCAAAAATGTTATCAACACCCTTGGGGAATTCTATAAGCATTCAGTAAGATATTTTATTGTTAACTAAAATGAAGTATCAGTAACACAGGTTGAGAACAGGAGGTACCAGCATGCTTATACTATCTTCAAATTGAACACCCAATTCAGTCATTAAGACCAAAATTGTCCCTGCCACATATGCTGCCCACCTGTGATAGTTATTCATATTAGCCCAATGGAATGCCAGACATGCCTTATTCGTATAATAAAATCATGTACAAGTGCTACCCACTTTTGGGAAGGATCTTGAGCAAAGTATCTCTTTGCTTTCTCATATGTAATTGGTTTGCCTTCTTCCATAAAATCAGACAAATCCATGTCAAATGTTGGGCTTCGATTACTCAATTCTGATCCATATGATACCTGACATGATCCAGATTCATTGAGAACACACAATAAGAAAGTCTTATTACAGCAAAAACTGCAAGGACACGAAGATATCCAGCTAATGTTTGTAATTTTATCATCAACATTATTCACTTCTCAAGCTTAATAGTTACACAAACTCCAATCAATAGTTGTCAATGTTAACTGATAGTATAAAGAAATTTCCAAATGTTCTCCAACATACAATTTGCAAGACAGCAGTTGGATTTCCCCCGTTGTTATTCTGCCGAGCCTCAGCATGTTTCCACAGTCTATGTTTACTAGGATGGATTCTTTGCAAAGCGACATGGCAGGCTTCCTTAATTGGCATCTACAGAAGAGTGAAAGAAAGAGAATAAAAAGGCCATAGTGAGTAGTCGTTTCAAGATTAACTTTGTCAGTTCTGTAACATTTTCAGACAAAACCAATCACAAAGAAACGTCAGTCATTGTTTAGCACTGTACATCTCAGTTTTAGTAGTAGTAGTAGTAGCAGTGTTATGTAATACAGTAGTAGTACTATAACCTATCGTCGATGTTATGTGTGTATTCCTTTTTTAGAACTTCCGTGTTTGCTTTTTAAACTAATTCTCATTAAATTTTGTCAGAAATATAAAATGATAGTAATTGCTATTTTCTAATGGGATAAGATACCTCTAACAATAATATATCCTGAAATCTAAAAGTTCATGATCAAACTAACAACACCTGATCCCACTTTAAATTTTTTTTGGAGTAGAAACTTGTAACACAGCATATTCATATACTGCGTGTATTAGTTGGATTCACTAAAACTAAACTTTAGAGCTTCAAGTCTACAACAATGTATTATAATAACATTAAAGTATGTGAAAAAAGTTAACAGTTGAAACTAAATGTAATGAACACTAAAACCCTTAGGAGATTGATTCAACCTGGAGGACAAGACTTCCAGAATAGTCAGCAATACCACCCATAACATCTAACCTTCCAGGAGCTCTCGTCACAAAAATGTCCTCCTGTCACGAGAATAGAAGAATATCAAAAGTTAAAGAACAAACAGCAAAAGAAAGTATTTGAATTTAATAGATAATGAAGTGTATTGTCATAGTAATGCGATTTCGTCAGTATTTCAATCACTAAAAGGATTGCTTGTATCCACTGAGAGCTCTTAGGCCAGAAGAAAGAATTTTATAATGGATTGACCACACAAAATGATTAACACCTGCCAGTTGAAGAGACTGGCTGCAGCCTTACGCTCCCGCCTTTTGTGCTTCTCCTCTAATTCAGATAGGCTACGTAAGAATGCCATAGTATCTGGAAGTCCTTGCACATCTCCATGAAGAATGTCAAAGTTTTCAAAGTCCCTGAAGAAACAAAAAAGGAGACAGTTATATTATCAGTTATTAGGAAACAGCCAACAAAATTATACCCCCTGAAAAAGTGAGGTGATACCCACGGGCTTAATGCAAAGCTTCCATCATCCACAGGGGAAACAGGTGTTGAGTGCCCAAGCTGGTCTTCAGCAGTTGCATACCATTCTGGGATTGTAATATCTCGGCCAGAGGCCCTTTGGAGTTGATACCCAAGAACTATGGCATCACGCAACCTTCTAGCCCCACTAAGCTGCACATTATTAAGTCAAAATTGAAATGAAAATTAAATTTGTTAATCATTTTCACTATATCTTCGTGAAACCAAAGTTAGCGAAGGCTGGAAAAATTTTTAAAAAAGCCAACAATGCAAAAAATTTATATTCAGAAGTTGTTTACCTTATCTGATGCATAATTTTTTCCCAAAGCTGTCTCCTGCAGGATGCGTGCTGCCACCTACATTTTCAAATGTTTTATAAAAAATAATCACTTCTTTTGGAATAATTAAAAACCTCAATGATGACATAGATCTACATGATCAATGTGGGGAAAGGAGCAACCCTAGAAAAATTTAAATATCCAGACACTAATTGGTTGATGATTACAATCCAATAAAAAGATAAACATTTTAATGTTTAGTTAAATTACAAAAACAGATCATGATGCTGAACCATCTACCCCGAGCAGTAAAATTACTGAAAATGACAATGCTAGGTTAAATATTACCTGTCTTATTGTTGTAATGACTCATCAGATAAATTCAGAATAGTGATAACTTAAAGAATTTTTAACTCAAAATTCTAGTGTAGGTTGTTACAAAGGAGGACCAAAGAATTAGCTTTATATGTATCACTACAACTAGGCCCTTTGGTAAAAAAAGTGCATGATTCAGCCAATTTGGGCTCCGACTGTCTTTGTATCTCCATTGCAAACTTTCTTTGCTCACAGGGGTCTTTTAACTTTTGAAAAACTATGTTTTTCCCTAAATCTTGTTTTTCCGTTTAAACAGTTTCAATTCATTCCATTATTCAAACAGACACTTTATGGTCATGAGATAACAAATAGGGAAGGTTAGAAATTTCTATCATTCCTAATATAATAGTTTAGACAAATAAACTTGATTCTTATACACTATATTTCTTCAACATGAGTCCATACCCTACTTCTGTCATTGACCAGCCGTTCCTTTATTCCACACAAACTCTTCATAGTTAAAAGAAAATTTTACAGGTCGCATAAATATATACAGTTACACAAAGTAATAGTTTTTGAAGAGTAGATTAATAAAAAAATAGTACCTCGCCACCATTAATGCCTGCCTCATAGCTGGGTTTCAAACTTATTGCACGTTCAAGATAAGGTCTCCAATGACCAGTCAGTAAATCCCTCCTAATCATTTCAACACCACATTGATAATGCTAAAAAACAAAGATAATTACTTGTAAGGTACTCGACACAAATAACATCGAAGAAAACAAAAAAAAAAATACTAACATAGAGAAAGTCAGACTACCTCAAGCATATTTCTCAAAAAAGGTTCTTCATTGAAATAATCTCTTCGTACAAATACAAAAGGACACTTGTATGCCAACGCCTCGCTAACTGTGCCATATCCAATTTTCCCTATAATAACAAACAGCGATTAGCAACTCTTTCATTGAATCCATTTTTAGTTTTGACAATATGTGCTTCATACTGACCAAGCATACAGTCAGATGCTGCAATAATGTCAGGCGTATATGCATCCTTAGCAAGTTTCATAAAGTTAGGTGGAAGGTCATCACTCTTAGAAGCACCACAAACCTGGATCATAGAAGTAAGACATCACAATAATGCACAAATACGATAAATGATTATTTTAAATGAGACAATGATACATAGCAGACTGGTTGAAGAAGTACCAGACACAACCAGCCAGGCGGTAAGAATTCCTCCTTTAGCTTCAATCCTGATGGCTGGAGACAAGACATGACAGATACAGAAGTAAGACGAAAAGGGAGCGACTCTTTCAAACCATTAGTAGAGTTCCATGCCCCCAAAATCCAGGAAAGTGTAAAATTTACAGGTGTATGGTCAATAGATGACAAGAGATCAATAACAAATCAGTATTGACAATATAAAGATCCTGCAAAATATCTTTATAGGAACTCTAAACTTCATTACGAATTTGTGTTAGTGCCAGAAATGGTAATTGGAACAACACATGAATATATGCCCAGCTGATTTTACAGAACACAAAGGAGTACCCACAGTTCTATCAAGAACATTATTAATTTCATGAGGAAATAATCAGCGCAGGTATGATAACTGAAATAAATGAAAGAGTGATACATAATACTCATTATTATACAAGTGCTTTAAATTAGTTAATTCTAATAAGTAGTTAGTAGAGTTAGCTCTCCACAATGTATTAAAGACTGTATGTGACCACATAGTGTAACAGCAGATTTATAATCATGAGATTTTAATTGAAACTTCTGTTCTGTCAAAATGATGGTCATAAGGGAAGATAATTGCAGAAAAACTGGAAGAACGACATTAGGAATGGGGGCATCACACTGTTTTGCGTTTGATACTTGTGATGGGATAATTAAAGCACCCCACACAACCAAAACATATCATTACAATAGCATTCCACAATTCAAGTACATGAACAACAACATAATAACAAGAAAGCTCAAAGAGACACATAGCAAGCATTTGTTACAATGCATCCCAAGAAAAAATCAAGGTTTGGTCCTTAAAAGAGGAGCACTAGATACCTGCCCACCAAAGTTGAGAATAACTAGCTTCACATCATCAGTTACCCCAAGTTCCTTCCTCACCTTCAACAATAAAAATCACAAGCTTGGATTAAGAGATAGATGATCGTATCATAAAATTCATAGAGGTTTGTAAGGTATACCTCTTTTGCAGATTTGTGCAACCTCCTTACTACGAGAGGGACGTCAATAATGTCACGAAAAGCAGGCACTGCAAAAGTTGGAGATACCAAATTCTATTTAATCATTCCTATCACCACATATAAGTGGATATTCAATTAATATTAGATTATTGCCATGAAATTATATAAAAATGGACTTACTTGGGCAATATCCCGGGAGGCGGATAAGGAACTCACAATGTGAATAGTCCTCCGCTATCTGCAGCAGTGTATATGGGGGTACACTTATTTATCATGATTCAAGCACAAAGCCATAACAAGTGATAAAGGACAAAACTAGGAGCATAATTGTCCATTTAAAAGTTTTACTTCCATTCAGCTTATTGTTATGCTTCATAGTTATTGTTAGAAACAGAATAGGCCATATTTGAAGCCATTGCAGGGCATCTTAACAATATCACATAGCATTAGAAACTACAAACATAGCTGACATAAGTCTATTTTTATCAAAGTATATCCTAGCGAGGTTTGTTCAGTCTATCATACCATCTGCTATTGGGAACCACCATACAAATATCTAGTCTCACATTCAAAATGTCGAGACAAGAGAGAATATGATAGAGATCCCACATCGACTACAGATATGGTCAAATTATAGTATATAGGTGAGTGCAAACATCACCTTACAGGTTGGCTTGTGATGTTGTGCTAAGCTTAAGTCCATTTTCTATGAAATTTTAACAATTAAATTTTGAGAGATATTTACTAGTTAGTAATGCATTCAAGAAATGTGGAGGAAATTGCAGAGATGAAGCATTAATTTATTTGTGAATTCTTTCATGACTGTTACCTTGATAGCTGAGAAACATTAAAATGTAACAAGGAAAATTAAGTATATGTTACAAGTTTTACAAGTGATTAAATGCTGAGCATACAAAATTCCAAATTCTTGGACAAATCAGAGAATTGGCAACTTCTAACATTTCTCTCCACAAAGAAAGATATGAAACAAGATAACTTGCTATATGAAGAAGATTTTGTAACCTCCCAAACTATTGAACGATGATGAAGTCCAGCAGCCATGACATATTCAGCATAGATGAAGTCCCAACTGAAATCCGAAAGACATGGAACGAGACTAAATATGGGCACTGAACAAAAGCAATCGCTCTTGGACATAAATGTACATTTAAAGTTTCAATTACTACAGCAAGACTACCTAAGGCAATAAAGTAGAAAGTATATACTTATCCCCATAATCAACTTAAAATTGATGTATGACGAGCATTTGGCAGAATGAAATGATGATGAAAGAATACATAAAACTCATGAAAATATATTTGTCAGCTAAATTTTCTGAAATCATAGGCAAATAGCTCATGTGCTCCCTACACATGATGGTCCTCCCTTAACCAAATACTGTAAGAAACAAAAGAAGAAGAAAGCACTGAGGTCTGCATAAGTTACCTGAAATTGGTCACACAAACGGAGCGAATGCCGGCATCGGCTGCTGCTCGACATGCAACAGGAACAACATCTGAGACCTGTTTTCTTGTATTAGTTTTACAAGGATCCACCAAGTATATAATATAGAACTTCTATTTTTGTAGAGGAAAAAATCATGTTCTTTCTAAAAACATTCATAAAATATTTAAAGGTTTTTGGATAAGCTTTTGGGGAAAAAAATGCAAAATCTGAAAATAATCAGATCTTAGCTTTTTCTTAGAAGATAGGAATAGATTTCTGGAAAAAAATGGTGATGAACAAGAGAAAAGGTTGTGAGAAAGAAAGGGAAACTGTTTTCCAGACAAAAGAATCTTGCTGAATTTAAAATTTACAAGTCCTGTTCATATTTCTTTTACAGATGCTAAGTAATCTTTCCAGAAAAAGGTACTTTCGCACAGACAAACCCAAACAACCTATTTTTTTATAATTATAATCAAATCAAATTCAAAATTACTTCTGTTACATAAAATCTTTATCATACAATCAATTTTGTACTCATCCTTATAACACTAGCTTTTTCAAAAGCCCAAACTAATGTGTTAGAAGTTATTCTAAGCATTATGAATTAGTTATCAGTTTCCCTTTCACTTTTGCTTCAAATAAAAACGGGGAGGACATATCTTGTACCACTAAGTCAGCTTTGACAGAGTTCAGCCACTCAGATTCTTGAGCCAAGATTTGTGCACGGGGCTTCACTGCTGTTTCAGAATACTAACATAACCACAAACAAGTAAGAGATAAGTAACAGAAAGAAACAACATTAAGGAATCTCCCTCAAAGCACAACAACTATAAACAATCCAAAAGGCAATGGCATTGTCATACCTTAGACAGAGAAGCAAGGCGATCAACAGTCAACGCATCTGCCTGAACAGCTCCACAATCCAAAAGCACCTATTTTACACCGATGGATAAACAAACGTGAACTTTAAAAGCAGTCTCTTTAAGGCATTGTACTTATATACAAAATGAAAATTCTCACAAACAGTTCGATCTGATCTGGGTTGTCATCTATTGCAATTGGGATCATCATGACACTAAAAGCAATTCCACCGAAGAACAAGTAACAAACCTTAAACAACATTTTTTTATCGCACAGAACTACCCTTTCTCATCAAAATCATGAATATACCACAAGCAACAAGAACAGGCTACGACCCACAGGTTATACATATGCGCTTAGATATTACTTCTTCCTCAACAATCATATCAATTATTAACTAGATTATGAACACTGCCTTTCGGATAGCATTACAAAGAAACTTAAAGATAAGAAAATAGATAAATAAGCAAACAAACAAACTCACTTTGCGAATGAACAATCGAGGAGACTGTATTTCAGTGGTGAAAACGAAATCAGGAGCACCAGTGACGACGTGAACATCATGCCCCGCATGAATCAAATGCCGCACCACCTAGCATACAATCCAAATAAAAAACTCACATCACAACAAAACGAAAAAGAAAAAACTATCCCCACAAAACAGAGACACAGAAAAATTCAAACTTTTTTTTTTTCATTTTATACCAGATGATCAAGGCCAAAACTAAAAACCCAGAAACAAAATCAAATTTTAAGAATGAGTGATAAAGCACCCATTTAATAAAAAAATGACTTGATATAGACAAAGACCTCAGTGACTCGAGTGGCATGGCCAAAACCATGCCCAGTAACATAATAAGCAAATACTAGGTGCTTTGTGGAAGCGGAGACTCCATCACTCTCTTCCTCGATCCTCATTTTGCAGTGATTCAACTTCTTTTAAAGTCTCCCACAAGAGAGAATGATAGTTTGTATGTTTCAGATGATGAATTTCTGTTTATATATTATCCATGAAGAATGAAGGATAATTAATTATTAATTAATCAAGCACATATTAATCACTTTTTCTATTATTATTATTTATTTTATTCAATTTTATTACTTTTCATAAAATATTTCATCAATTTTCATAATTTTAAAAATGTAACAACTACTGTGTTTCTGTATTTTACGTAAACTACAATGTTTATTTAAAAAATGTAAACCGTGTTGTAATGAATTTTATAATTATTAGTTCTAAAGTGTTGTAATGAATTTTATAAACTGTTATTATATATTAGTTCTAAATTATATTCTCCGTAAATTAAAAAGGTTAACATTTGTTTGTTAATTATTTTAATACGTAAAAAATAATCACATATTATATCTTTAAAAGGTAATACAGTTATTTAACATTTTATTAATAGGGATGAAATCAATTAAAATAAATAAATAAACTAAATAAATAAATTAATTATACATCAAAATGGGATTTATTTAAGTTAAATATAGGGATTTTTTTTAACAATGATATAAAATTAAATTAAATAACATGAAAAAAAATTGTTTTAATTTGAATACATAGAAAAAATTAGTCATGGGATTATATTTTTTTTTCCAATAACATACTATTCTATGATAAATTTGTTACATTTTATAATTTGTAACAAAATATTATATCATAATTTATATATCGTTAATAAAAATATATATTTATATATTATAAATATTAGTTACATGATATAAATATTTATATTACAGGTACTAAAATACTAATTTTATATACATATCTATATATAATTTTATTTTTTTATAACCATTTAGATTATTTATTTAATCCTTAGTTTATTCTTTCACATAAAAAATAAATATTTAATGTAAGTCTAGTGTTCATACAAAAAAAGTATTATATTTTACAGTCAGAAACGATAATCAATTAGAATAACGTTTTAACTTTATCAATAACTTCAAATTGAAGCCTGAAATATATAGATATTGAGATCATATTTGTATTAGTTTCAAATGATATTATTTTTTACTAAAAAATCATTAAATATTAATTAATTTTAGAATTAAATTAAATATTATTATAAATTAAAAAACTAATTTTATTAATAGTAAAAATTTATAGAATAATTTCTAAACTAATAACTAACCTTAATTATCAAAATTTTATATGTTAACTATTTTATATTTTAAATTATCTATTATAAAAATTAATTTAAAATATAAAATAATTAATAACTAAAATCTTAATAATTAATATTATATATTAATTTAGAAATTTTTTATAAATTTTTATTAATAATAGAAACTAATTTAAATATTAATATTTTACTTTATAATATTATATCTAACTTAGTTAATATAATAATTAATTACTTTTTATTTTTAAAATTAATTGTTATTTAATAAAAAAAATAGTGTTTATTATGTTTTAAGAAATGTTTTTTTCTTTTGACCAGAAAAAAGGATTCATCAGTAATCTTTTACAAATAACATCATTTATTTATTCACAGAAAAAACAAGTTTTTTTCACTAAGAAACAAAAGGTTTACATATCCAGATTATAACATTATTTTATGTTTAAAGCTATGATATTAATAAGAATTATTTAGCAAAATATATTATTTAAATAATTTAATTTATTAGTACTGTACCTAAATTTGATATCTAATGAGATTTGAACTTTAGATAATATTACTATAGAATAAAAATTGTTGTTATTTGCATCATCAATGCAATCATTTATTAAAAGAGTTTAATTCTAAATAGTTAGGATATGGCAAAATAAATAAGATGATGATGATATCGAAGAGATTTGGATTTGGATAGGATAGAGATGCGTGTGAAAAGTGAGTCCGTTGCGTCCAGAATTTGTTGAAATCATGAACCCATTGTTTGTTTGGTTTTATTCATAATTGTTTGTTTGGTTAGTTGGGAATAGTAAGAAGAATGGGGATATAACTATTCTTTTATGCGAACGTGTGCTCACTACTGTGAATAAGACTATTCTGGTGGGAAAGTACATTAGGTAAAGGATCTGTACTCTTATGGATAAATCAATAAAAAAAGTTGTTCTGAAAAGGATTCGAAAGGTTTCTCAGACAGATTAAAGCCACCAAAGTTTTCTTTTTATGTTATAACACTCTTCTTTTACAGTTTTTTCTAAAAGGAATTGATCAATTCTTCCTCCACCTTACCAAATTGACATGAACTGATTACTTTTAAAATTTTTAAAATCACTTTTTTATTTTAAATTTGTAAAATTTAGAATTCAAAAATTATATTTTCAAAGAACAAATATAAAGCAGATTATTGTGTTTTAAAAAGAAAATCTATAGTTAAATTTAAAAATATTTTGAAAAAACAATTCAGAATAAAAAAATACGGAAAAATTCTAAAAAAAAAATTGAAAATATATTTAAAAAGTTCTGAAATTTAAAATATATTTCAAAAATTTAAATCCAAAAATGTGTTTCAGAAAGTAATTTTTTAAATTATTTTTCATTTATATTTCTTCTTTATTCAAGAATATTTTTATTATTTGACATGTAAATCGGAATTGAGATTCAAATTTAATCAACTATATATTTGATGTGCCTCCCAACCTTCCATTAGGCTTTGTTGAAAGAAAAGTCCAAAATTGTCGTTCTTAAGAGATAAAAGAAGTGATAGTATATTCGTGTTCCGGATTACAAAATGTAAAATAATTTTTTAATAAACCCTAAGATTTTTGGAATAGTGATGGCATTACGTGTTATATTTCGAAACGGAAATTTGGAATGCTGAACTGTTTAATATGTACTTTCTAAGGTAAAGTGCATTAGGGATATTGTTTATGGAATCTTGAGATATTGAAAGGACTTGACTGATAGCTTCACACTACATACAGTAAATACATCATGTTAACAAACAAATAAATTAATATTTTAACTATTTTAATCAAATTAAATAGTGGTCCACATTACTGTTTTGTGTTAGTGAAAATATGTGTTACTAATTTGTGGTCCAGATTGATTGTTCTGTAACATAAAGAGAATTAATTGATTTTATTTATAATTAGGATAATTAGTGGTGATTCTCAACCAAAAAGTATGGGTACGGGTGAGGCCAATTTTCTTTATATGGTGGAGTGCAATTGGGGCATCCAATGACATTAAAATGATAATGTCAAAAAAAAACTCACAAGAAAAAAAAAAAACACAATGATATCTAATTATACATCTAATAGTTTTATTTTGCTTAAAAATTAAGGTATTTTTTCTTTTAACTTATTGAGACGTTTTTTAAAAAATAAAATCGTGATGGAACTCGAACTTCAAAGCAGACAATATCTCAGATGTGGTACTTGATCATAGTAATGTCATCTCAACAGACTTTAGGTTAAAACGTTGGTGTCTTTTATAAGAATTGAAAACTCGTTCTTTTAGCCCTCGACTAGGGGGCTTGTCTGGTACGCCCAAAATATTCTCATATCGTTTAGGAATCGAGGTCAATAATAATTTATATACATTTTTCTCTTTAACCCTCTAAGACGTATTTTAAGAACAAAATCATGACAAAGTTAATACCTCGGATCTCATGATTGATCTCAGTGATGTCATGTACTACCAAGTCCTATATTTAAGGAACAATTTTTACCCACTAACAAAGTTGATAAAAAACCACCTGCAGTATGTAAATATAAGCATCCACTATAACTACAAAGGTCAGTACTGATTGAAAAATCGAAAACGGTTATTTATACTTAAAAAACTTACAAGTCTATAAATACAATAATCAGGGAGTACTTCTGACTCACTCAATACTTGATATTCATTTATTCCTCAGAGATTATTATGCTCTTACTAACTTGAGCATCGGAGAGTCTTCTGTGGGTGAAGTTCCACTCAGCATTTGGTGATAAAGCTCGACAATCCTCCAAGGAGAAGCTCGGTGATGAAGCCTAGAGAGATAGAGAACCCACTGAGCTAGTCCAACCTTCCAGAAGGATGACTAGGAGCATGACACAAGACACAGGGCTAGGTCAGGATCACTCCATAGCCATACCTCATAACCTATCAATCCTCAGGAGCAGAGCCCACATGATGATGGGAGCTTAGCACCAGCTAATCTCTTTATTTTTAATTTCAGTAGATTAAGGTGTATATAACATAATATGGGGTGTACTTAGCATAAATTGGACTCACTTTGGGGGTTCCAAATAGAAGAATAAACTATAGTAGGGTGTACTTAGTAAATTGGGTTTGTGTCAAGCCCACCTTTTATGACATGTGCACCTAGGTTTAGGATTTATTTGACCTACCTTCTAGAAGGTTTCTCACAAATGACACCTTACCCATCTCACTCTTGTTCCCCAAGTCACTCTCTCCTATATAAAGGGTGTTTTGCCTCATGTATTTACACATTGAAATTGAATAGAAAATAAACTTTGCTTGAGTGTTTAGTGAGCTTTGTTCTCCTAGAGTTCTTGGGTCTTATCTTGAGTGCACAACACCTCAAGTGGCGGTTCTTCACCACTTAACTTTCTCTTATCTCTTCATCTTTTCTTTTGTTCACCATGCACCATTTCCCTTCCTTTTTTATGATCATATGTTCTTCTTTTTCCCTTTTTGGTTTGTATATTGTTTGTCTTTCCATTTATGCTCTTTAATTTTCGCACCTCGTCATCATCGTCACTTTATATTGTGTTTTTCTTTTTACTCTCTAAAAGTGAACATTTACACTTACTTAACCACTTGGTTAAGTTCATGTCTAGTGGGAATCTTCTTTGGGTTTCTCACTATATTCTGCTTAAAATAAAAACTTATAAACAAAGTGTCACCATAAAACGTGCAATCCTAAAATCAACTCACACCACTCGTTCTTCACCAATGACTCGGATTCCACATCTCGAAAGGCCCAAAGTCAAATTTGGTAAGAACATTTGGCGTCCACCATGGGGCCTTGGTAAAAGTTTTCAGGACCACTCTTTCGCATGGCATTCACCAAAAGTAAAACAACAGCTAACACATCTTACTCCACAATGGACCTTCAATCCTAAAAGCACTCAAAGCTCACATTGATTCAGCCATGTAGAAGAATGAAGACACGGTATAAAAGGTCATCGATTTTACAACTCAAAAGAATGTAAATCCGGTTCTAGATGTTATCATTGAAATACGAAAAGAGATGGAGACAATGCAAGCCTTACTTCAAACTAAGCTTTGGAATATCCAAGAACAACAGCTCGAGGAGATTCACATTATTTGGCACGAGATACAAACTCGGATTGTTCAAAGGTCCGAGCATTAACCAACCCCCGAGCTTGAGGGCTAGTCTCAACCAACTTAGCAGAATGAGCAGCAGCGGGGTTCACACACGCCTAGTCGCAGTCAATGATAGTCTTCTATAGCCACACATAGAGCTCGAACACCCTTCCAGGTTACTCTTCTGTGCCAACAAATTCCCTTTAAAGCTCTCCTTCCTCCACAAGGGTTTGTGAGTATACAAGCCTTAAACTCGTTTCTCTCGTTCACCGAGGAGATCATGCAAGTTTAACTCTCAGACTCCCTAAGGTGGCCAACCTTGGAGAAGTTTGATGACACCACTGATCTGAATGCTCACGTAAAAAGGCCTACTTCGCACAGGCCAACCTCCTCACCGATGATCAAAGAATACAATGCAGATTGTTTCCACATCCCTAAAATGAGCAACTTTGGAGTAGTATTACTCATTACCAATTAACTCCATTGACTCATTTGACACCTTTTATGACATGCTCACAACTTGATTTGTTGATAAACAATGCACACTAAAAAAAGAGATATCTGAGTTAAAAGAAATGTTTTCCCAATTTTTACAAACCCAGGACAGTAAATATAGAAGATCTAGGAGTAGACAAGGTGAGAGGTCTAACCAAAGAAAGAGTCATTATTCTTACCATCCTTCTGATAAGTGTCATATTTCAGTAGTATTTCGTATTAAAAGATAGGAAATTACAAATTTTTAATGATAAAATAGCTAAAATTTAACCTCTAATTTATTAATTTAATTTTTTTACATATTTTGTGATTATAATATGAATAAGAACGAATTCTTCCAAAATTTGTGTTAATTTCATGATTCTATGGGAAAATGGAGATAAAAGAACTAAAAGAAAATAGACAAGATGAAAAGGGAAAGTTGGAACATTGGAAACTCGCTCAAAACTTTCTCAAACTATCCTGAGCAAGATCACTCCAGAGGAACTCGTCCAAAGCTCGCCTAGGCAAGTTCACTCCAGTGAAGTCGGGTTTTTTCTCGTCAAACTCGCCCAAGCAAGTAATAACTCGCTTACGCTAGATGTCATTTAGCCCAAACCCAACTAGGTTAAATAGGAGGTGTGAGAAAAAAAACCCTAGACATCATTAGGAGAAAAAAAAAACCCTGATGCAGGTTTGACTGCAAGACGTTGGTATTGGAGGACGTCGGGAATCTCTAAACACATCTCATTTGCGTAGGGGTGTCTTGTAAAGGAAGGAAGCAAGATGGCATGAGCTCTATCTGTAATAGGGGAGGACTAATTCAGATGTTGTGGTGATGTTTTTTGAAAGGAACTCCGAAAGGAAAAGCCGAAGGAGTTGTAACAAAATGGCCCTCATGTAATCTGTTACAAGGCCTGGATCATAACTCAAAAAAGGGTTGTTAGGAAGTGTGAGGCAAGTCTTAAGTAATTGTAGGTTGGTTTCTTGTTTTGATGTAGATGCAGGGTTGCTGGTTTTTCTTTTTCTGTGAAGGTTTTCCCATCTTACAAGTTTTACATATCTAGGAAGCAACCTCTTTGTCATGAATATTATGTCTTAAGCTTCTCTATATACTTTATTCTTATCCAGTAAGTACGAGGGAAGAACGATGATTTTTGTATAAGGGTTGGATACCCCTGAAGTATCCCATTAATTTAATTCATTATTTGCTGATAAAAAAAATTAGGAGAATAGAAAGAGATAGAAAACCTTAGAGGAGACAGTTGTCAAGGAGAAACATCCTAGTCTTCAAGAAATTTTCAAGTTACCTACTAATAATTACCTACATATTTGGATCTCTAGATAAATAAGGACTTTCACACAAAGTTTACCTACGATTATAATCCATACGTAAAATCGAGTTACCTACGAATTTTTTCGTATATAACAATAAAGTAGTTTGATCGCAACAATCCGTACATAAAATTCGTATGTAACTTTGGATAGTTGGGGTGTGCAAATGTTATTCATGTTATTATTAACATTATTAATAATACTATTAATATTATTATTAATATCATTTATTAATATTATTATTCTTCTTCTTCTTATTATTAATATTAATATTATTATCAATAATAATATTATTAATATTATTATTTGTATTATTAATAATATCAATTATTATTAACATTATTATTAATTAATATTATTTATAATATTATTAATAATATTATTATTATTAATATTAATATTTTTATGAATATTGTTAATATTATTATTGTTATTGATATTACTATTACTATTAATTTTATTTTTATTTTTATTTATATTATCATTAACATTAATAGTAATAATATCAATAATACTAATATTAATAATATTATGTTAAATTATTAATATTATTATTAATAACATTATTAATATAATTATGAATATGATTATTAATATTATTTAATAATAATCATTATCATAATCATGATAACAAAATAATAATTATTAAATGATAATAAAATTTGTTAAAACTTTTATGTATACTTGAGAAACCTGAATTTAATTGCATCCGATTATGAAAATCAATAATAAAATAATAAAGAAAAAATATTCATGCAATTTTGGTAGGTTTTGGTACGTAGGAAACAAACACTAACATATGTCACCTTTAATTGTGTTGTCCTATGCTTATCTCGAATTTAACGAAGTCCATGATTTGAAATATATAAAAACCTAAAACATGGTTCGGATAAAGATCGATTACGTGTGACATCAGGTTGCAAAATTTGGATGAGGAGTTCCTTAAAAAAATATCCATCCTCAAAATCTCGTCTAAAAAAGAGAAAATATAAATACACAATTTTCTTTTCTGTTTAACGGAATAATAATGGAGAAAGAGGACTCATTCAACGTGAAATTACCAGAAATTTTTTAAACAAACAAACATTTAGGCTGTTAACATGAAAAATCCAGAAACAACCTTTGAGCCAGAACAAATTCGTGGAGACGATAAACTATTCATACACCTACATTATGATTAAACAAAATTAAGGCTACAACACCATACGGAATCAAAGACCAAATGCAACAATAAAGACGGAAAATGAGACATCATTAGTCAAGTAACTCATGGAAATTATGTGAGAACTTCAACGGGATAACACAGAAACTAGAAGACAAACTGAAGAGTTCTAAGTGGCACAAGAGCATATACGGAAGGAATCCAATGCAGCACAAGAACGAATGCGCCTAGAGTTACAAAAAGAGCATGAACACCGATAAAAGGAAGCTCATGAGGAACAAATGAAACTCAAGGATGATGTAGAAATGGCCCAAAAATTAATGGAGGACGTTGTTAAGATATAAAGGGAGAACAAACCTCTGAGAAAGATAGCTCATGATCAAGCAGGTAGGCGAGGAGGTGTAAACTTGCAATCAAACTAGGAAAATCCCTAACCATTCTCCAAGCAAATAATGGATGAACCATAACCCCCACATTTCATGGTACCTAAAATCGCACATTTAAAATCAAGCCACCAAGGATGGCATATTTATTTGATATAAAGCAAGACGAGGGGGACTACTTGACAAACTATCTCAATCGCTTCTGCGAGGTGTCAGTGCGTATGCAATAGCCAAATGAGAAGATGGTCGTGGATACGTTCGCAAAGGGACTACAAACCATTCCCTTCAGTGAATCAATACTTAAGAATCGAGCAGAGTCAATGGCCAAAGTTTGAAAGCGCACCTCAACATACATTGAATTCGAATTAGCATTTTGAAGAGAAAGGGAAGAGAAGAAGCAAGCACGCTCAAATTTCAATGGACAAGAAAACAAAAAAGTAGCGGACACCTAGATAGGGAGGAAACCCGAATGGTGATATTCCCATATGTTGCCAAACGGGACAAGAAAAGAAGAGGAACCCCCAATGGGCACAATGAGTGTCCCTCATAATCAACTTTTAAGAGATCCTGAGGTCCCAAACAAGGTAAATTTCTTAAGCGAATGGATCAACAATTAAGTCATTGTCGAGAAGCATGATGTGAGTTTCATCGGACATATGGCCATGACACGAAGAATTGTTACGTTTTGACGGTTCAGCTTGCCTGGTTAGCTGGCAATGACACCCTACAAAGACTACAGGAGCTAGGTGAAAGGAAGCATGTGACACCAATGGGAGGCGTGACACCAGGGAGCTCGCGAACGAAACCCCAATTCTCAGAGAATACCATAGCCTGAGGATTCTCGAGAGGAAGCATTACTTCGTCTAGTCGAAAGAGATACGCCCGATCGATATTATCATTGGAAGCCTGGAGACCACCACAAGCCCTCCTTATATGTTTCTTAGTGACCGATTTGGACGATGTTGCACCTCGTGAATATGACCCAACTGTAATATTAGTAATCGCCATGGGTTGCAACGTCCCCCGAGTTCTGGTGGATCAGGGAAGTTCAACAAATATCATGTTTTGGGAGACAATGATGCAATGGTGCGAAATTGAAGAGAATAAGGCAAAGATAACCAACAATTTAAGAGACAAACATGAAAGTATAAAAAGTTTAGAATTGCACATTTTATTGGTTGCTCTTTGTTTATGATTTTTTATTTTTAGCAGTGTAAGGTGAGAACCCAAAAAAGATCCCCATTGGACACGAACTTAACCAAGTGGTTAAGTAAGTGTGAAGGTTCACTTCTAGAAAGCAAAGAGAAAAACACAATTATATGGTGACAATGATGCAATGGTGCGGAATTGAAGAGAATAAGGCAAAGATAACCAACAATTTAAGAGACAAACATGAAAGTATAAAAAGGAATGGAATGGAGGGCACAAAGAAAGATAAAAAGAGGAAGACATGAAGAGAGCTTATGGAAGAAAGAAAGATGTCACGTCACTCTTGGAGAAAAGAGGACTCCAAGATGAGTGGTGCAAAGAGTCGCCACTTGAGATGTTACCCACCCAAGATAAGACCTAAAAATGAGAGCTCACAAGTCTCACAAAATCACTCATACAGAGTTTCTTTACTATTCAAAATTCAATGTGACAATACGTGGATGAAGACACCCTTTATATAGGAAGGAGTGACTTGGAAGGCAAAATGAGTGAAGGGTAGAAAAGAAAAGGAGAGAGGGGCGTGATGTTTTAAAAAATGTAAAACCATGAAACCGCTCAGTAAGTGACACATGTCGAGAATACACTGGTGCAGAAACATAAAACAAGTGCGGCTATTTCGAATTTATAAATGCGGCTTTATAACCGCATTTGATCAACACGCACTTGTAAATCAAGAAATATAAATGCGGCTATATAGCCGCATTTATAAATACCATTTACAAGTGCGG
>Ga0123342_1003389_pt1 | contig 25606 bp, 19 predicted proteins | sample Turbeawhitnodule_FD_89960 | JGI IMG/M metagenome (GOLD analysis project Ga0123342, IMG submission 89960) | Root nodule microbial communities of legume samples collected from Mexico - Turtle bean Mexico white nodule | ecosystem: Host-associated > Plants > Roots > Nodule | place: Mexico: Nepantla...
TAGAGGTTTTTAGAGTAGGCTTTTTGCTAGGTAACTCACCTCTTAATCCCTGACCATGTGATAAGAGCAAGCACAAGTTTTCTGAAACTGTTTTTCACATGTTTTGCAAAAACACCCTTACTGCATGAAAAATAAATCAGTTCTTTTCTAAATGAATAGATTCTTTTTTAAACTGATGCATTGACTAAGGGCTTTGAAAATCAGGTTTTGTGCATCAAGTATTTTGACTAAGTCCTCACTCTCTCAAAACGACTGTGTTTCAGCAGTTAAGTTTTTTTTGTTATCGTTTTGAAAAATAAATTTGTTCATCTGTAAATGAATGTATTCTTTTTAGTCTGGTGCCATGTGTATCTTAAAAGCTTATTTCGTTTTATCCTTGCACCAGTGTGTTTGACTAAGTCTCCTTCACATAATAGATTCTCTAACTGCTTTTGAAAATAAATTTGTTCATTTTATTTTCAATCTGTTCTTTTTATAACAGCTTTAACTGTTTTTTTAAAATCTGTTATAAGTTGCTTTTCTATATTAGTTGTGTGAGCAATCTGTTCTACTGGTCTAAGGCAGATTTCTGCAGCGTCTATCAGGTGTACTCGTTTCATATTTCATTTCTTGTAAAAGTGTGATAGTAAACTCTTCTTGACAGGGTTTCTTAAAGAGTGTGTGTGCTGAAATAGTGTTTTACAACAAGTGTGTCAAGGTTCTTGTAGGGTTCAAGAACAGTGGTTGTGTAAGTGTGTTTGGTACATTTGTTTAGTGGATTTCACCTTGGATTAGGTGAGACTAGATGTAGCTCATTTGAGTGAACCAGTATAACTGTTGTGTGTTCATTTCTCTTCATCCATGCACTCGGATTCTTACTTATCTGTTAATCTGTCTAAAATTGAATATATTCTTATTTTCTGGAAAATCAGTTTGGTTCTGTTAAGAAGATATATGAACTGTTAATTACAACTGGAACTGTTTGATTGTGATAGGTTACCCAATTGATTGTCAAGCTAATAATTGAACCTTTATCACTTGCTTAAAAAAAATTGAAGGTCACTGATTCTGTTTTACATAATATCCTCTTAAAATCAGTGTGTGTATAGCTTGCAAATCAATTTGCATAATTTCAAGAATTACTTGACTGGTATAAACGTTTTAATACATAAATAGTGTAAAAATAAATCTGTTCATTGCTAAATAAATCGATTTATTTTCTGTATACTGTGATAAAACTTGAATCTGCGAGAAAGTTTTAAAAGGTCAATTCACCCCCTTCTTGAACTTTGACACTATTGAACCCAACAATATTCACATAGTCAACGAGTGTTAAATCCTTTAAGAAAAACTCCCACCAAACCCTTTTATCCATGGCATGGTCAACCTTTTTCTCTGGACCCACTCATGAAAACCACGACGTGTTCCTCAACTTCAGAGGCGAGGACATGCGTTACACTTTCATTGCCCACCTTCATGTCTCCTTTACCAGACTCCAACAAAACATATACATTGACTACAATCTTCATAGAGGAGAAAATATTTCCTCCTCTCTTCTTAATGTCATTGAGGAGGAAAAACTCTTTGTCATTGTTTTCTCCAAAATATATGGAAACTCCAAGTGTGTTTGAATGAGCTTGTGAAAATACTAGAATGTGGAACATGAGGGGGCAAATTGTGTTGCCTATTTTCTCTAACATAAATCCCTCCCACGTGCGCAACCACACGATAACGTATCAGATTCTTCTTTTCAAAATTTGTTGTTAATCAACAAATGCATTAGTGAAGATTATGCATCGACTAGAGATAAGGACATTTCATACTATATAAGTGAGTGAAAGTCTCATCTTATAACCTAGTTTTATAAGGTTGAGTTAGGTTTAAAGTCCATTTCTTAATATGGTATAAGAGTCATTTTAAAGTCTATCATAGCGAAAGTTTGTTGGGCTTATCAAGCCACCCGTTATCGGCACACCCATAAATATATAGTCGCACAAGGGGATGTGTTGGAGATCCCACATCGACTAAAGGTAAGGATATTTCATAGTATATAAGTGAACATAAACCTCACATAGGGGTAAAAATACAGGTTGGCTCGCCCTGCAAAAGTGATACGGGTTGAATTTGCTGGCTCGTCTAGCATAAGAGTTGCCTGGTGGGCTAGCTCGTATAAGAAAAAATTGTATTTTTTATTAGGATGTTTCTTTCTGCACCTCATCAATTTCAAAATTTAATTTCCATAATATAAAAGTGAATTCCATAAATGAAAATTTAGAAGATAAAAAAATAGTTCCAGAATAACCTTTCCGAAATAATTATTTTTCCTTTCAAAATCTGGAACAACTATTTTGACTTCCGAAATTTGATTTCAAGAATTGATGAGATGCAGAAAGAAATTTGATGAGGTGCTGAAAAAAAATATTTTTATTTTCATGCAGGCTAGCAAGCTAGCACACCCCACCCTATGCTTGACCCGTGCGAGTTACGAGTTATGTGGGATAGACCTAAGTGGGTTGTCGAGCCAAAATAGTGAACTTGTCCTGCATTTTTTAGTGGGCTATGGACCGGCCCATCTAACATTATCAACCCTAACCTCGTATTATAAGTCGGTTTATAAGATTGGAACAAATGCTTACAACTGTTAATTCAAATATGATTATTGGGTTTTTACTTTGATTGTGTATACTTTTTTTATATACTCTAACTCATTGGTTTCAACATCTTGTTTATAATTGTTCTGGTAAGCTTGAGTGGTTTCAAATAACATTATTTGTATTGGAGTCTCCTTTTAGACTTGAATTGCTTTTTCATTTATAGGGAGATTCCTCTTGAAGTTTCAGAAGCAAATCCTGATATCATAATATCTATCATCAAATTCAGTTATCTAACTACTCTAAGGAAGATTTCAAGTTTTTGAATAACGAAGAATATGATTTCATATCAGGATTTAAATGCATGCATATACAACCAACATACATACATTATTTAATAAAGTGAACAAATTTTACTGAACATTTGTATAAAAAACATTTATTTAGTTTAATTAACTAATGTTGTTCTAGGTGATAAATATGACTCAGATTTCATAAACATATAAATTCGAGTCTTACTTGAGAATCAAAAACCTAATTAACTTAAAACTTTCTTATAAAATGAATATAGATTGTAAGCACGGGTATTACATCCCCTATCTAATTATGTAGGTTTTGACTTATAGTTTCACAAGGTTGCGTAGAGATTGGTTGTGAAATTTTATTTTATAACATTTATTTGGAAAAGAATTATCATAAATTATTTTAAATGTTTTAGTCCAAGTTACCTTTATATATAGGAAAATACAATATTTTCATTAACTTATTTCAGATAGCAAAAATGTGTGTTTCCACCAAGTCACAATTGGGTATTGGTTAAGAAATTAAATGAAGATTGTTTTTAAAATCATATGAGATGAATTAAAAGTCTATTGTAATTGTATAAATAAAGTGGGTCTATATAAATAAAGTGGGTCTATATAGTATCTGAAATTGGTTGTACAATTGTTGACGTGTCAGTCGACTAATCACTCCCTCCTCCTTCCTTCAAATCTCCTTATTATTTAGTTGCTTGTACTTGGTCGAAGTTGTCATGCAAAAAGTACTTCGACGATCAAGTAAGTACTATGTGTTAAAAATGTATAGTGAAAATTGATTGAAAATGTACCTTACACCTATGTACAAGGTTTATTTTATAGTGTTTAGTCATAGACCTTTTGTTGTGATGAGTTGAATCTATCAAATATCTGTATTAATTGATTTCTAGTATGATTACTTGATTTATAGGAAGATATATTTAGATGATATCTTTAATAAATCAAGGTTAACTGAGTTCTCGAGGTGTCAATCGAATTTGATGGAACATGACCCTAATTCGTAGGGCGTTTCCATATTCATAAAAAACTATTGAAAATACATTTTATATATTCCAACAATAAATTTTGTATAAGATCAATTCTTATTACTTTTTGTATCAACTATTGTTTTCTAAAATATCCTTAATAACTTATCCTTCCACTTGGGGTTAATTAATGGGTGATTTACGTGTTATTTATTATAGTAATTATTCCTCCACTCCCTAATCACTGGATTTAAACTAGAGAAAATTTAGGCAGGTAAACTTTTTTGTACTTCTTGCAATTGATCTTGCCCACCCATTAGTTTATTTTAATAGAAATAGACAAAAGAATTGAAACACGACGTAAAAATGATTAATTTTTCCCTTTTTTTTTGAAAAAAATTAGGAAGGAGATTGTCTTATGGAATTCATAGTATGAGAATTTTCTTGAAATTGGTAAGTGTTGCACGTGAAATTGTTAGCAGAATAACAAAAAAACTAAACTACTAGCCCTATTCAGCAACTTCAACTTTCGAAAGAGCATTCCAGAATAAAAAATTTAGTTTTCTAAAATATATGAAATATGTTCTGAAAAGGACTTTCTGGAAAACATGAGATGTGTTCTAGAAAAAAACATTTCAAAACGAGTTTTTTTTTGGCTCTTCTTCTGCACTGTTCTCCTTCTCTTATTCTTCTTATTCTTCTACAACGATGATGGTGCAGGGGTGACGACAATGGTGACGGACATTGAAGGAGAAGAAGATAGAAGACAATTAAATCATTTCACCCAATTACAAGGGTGTATGTTAAAAAATCAGGGGTACAGAAAGCAAAAGCCTTGAAGTGAACATAAGTGGGTTGATTCAACTTAAGAACTAAAAGAAGGCAGTTTTTTCCTGCACTCCTACATTTTTCTTCCTGCACCCCCATAATGTTATGTAAAGACTAAACTGTTCTTATTATTTTTTAAAAATCCTAAAATGCCTCTAATTCCTAAAAACCTAAAACTCTCACTTTCATTTTCTTCTTTCCAGCACAGCCGCAACTCCCAGTGTCCAGATTTAGGGTGATCTTAGCAACTTGAAGGTAAGTAAAATTTATGGTTTTTGGATCTGTACTTCTATTTTTTTTTCGGATTTTCGTTTCCACACTTAATCTATAATATCTCAGATAATGCAATCCGGTAGTTTTATGGAATAAAGAATTCATATATGTTTTTTCACATTCCAGATTATGGAATCCACAAAAATCCTTTCAGATTGGTAGTTTTGGTAATATTTCATATTGCTGCTTCCAGTAATAGTCCAGATTGATGAATCCGTAGCACATTATTCAATTCTGGATTGATGAATCCGTAGCACATTACTCAATCCTGGTTTTCAGGAACCACAAAAACTCCATAATCATCAATGATTCTAAAAAAAACTTAATTTTTATCTCTAGAACCCAAGCAACATTTCGACAACATAGCCTACTCCGTCACCTTGTTCCGCACAACTACAAAGACCCTGCACCAACACCTGAGATGAATGAAGAAGATGAACAGTGGCAAAGAAACTCCAGTACCCCTTTTCAAATAATAGGTCAAGGTCAATTTAGGAATTTTAAAATTGTTGGGGTGCAGGAAGAAAAATGTAAAGGTGCAGGAAGGAAGAGAAGTCTAAAATAACTCTCTTTCTAAGGACTACATCCATACCCAAACAAATTGATAATTTGAAAAGTTAAACTTCCAATTTATAACTCACTTTAATAATATAATAAAATATATTATAATTTAAAATACAAATACAAATATATAATTAAAATTAATTATTAAATGAGTGTTTTTTTCTAGAAGAATGTCAAGATATTACCTTCCTAAACAATTTACTTTCTATCTAATATCATTGGATGACGTGTGAATGCATAAAGTCAACTCTAAGAAATATGTATGAGTGTGACATTGATCTGAATCAGTGAATGTATATGACGGTAAATTATGATGAATGTGAAACATTTTAATTATATTTTTTTTATATTAAGATATTACATCATTAATTTTATTAAAAATTTAAAATAATTTTAATGTATTAAATATCAAAAAGTATATTTATTTTTTTAATTATCACTACAAGAAAATCATTAAATACAAATCAATTTTAGAAAAAAAAATAATTAGTTGTTATATTAACTAAATTAAAAATCACTTTAGAAACTAAAAAAAAAATTGATTTTTAAATTAGTTTCTATTATTGTTAAATAGTTTATAAATTGGTATCTAATTAACGACCAATGTTTTTGCTACCAAATTTAGAATTTAAATAATTGGTAGTTAAAACCTTGGTAGCTAATTAGATACCAATTTATAAACTATTTAACAGTAATAGAAACTAATTTAGAAACCAATTTTTTTTTAGTCTCTAAAATGGTCTATAATTTAGTTAATATAATAACTAATTATTTTTTTCTCTAAATTTTTTTTTTTTTTATCAACAAAGAATTAAATTAATAAAGGGGACCACTTTTGGAGTGTCCCAACCCGTATAAAAAAAAACAAGTTCAAAAGCAGATAAATGCTACAAGAGCACTCCTGCATTCCTATTATCATAAACCAGACCAGCCAAGCTGAACACTGACCATATAGCACACAACAACCCATAAAAATAGCAGCTAAAGAAAACAGTTTCTATTACTTCTAACAGGAATAAAAAACCATAAGCTACAACCTAACAAGTCCTTACACCTGCATAAAACCAGCAACCAACAAAACTCCACCCAAACTTCACTTGGATTGCCTTAATTGCAATAAGCCAAGTAAATGCTACTTGTTTCACATACCATCAGTACCTTCCAGGTAAACCAAAATGCGTTTCAGCTATAACAAAACGACCACATTACTAGTCTAAGATAGCAAGTCATATTTACCTTTTGTACTACAAAAAAAAAAACCATGCGTCTCCCCCAACCTGCACCCTGTAGCTGCCAAACTGGATCCAACAACTCCACTTAAAAAGCCATCAATTTAAGCCTTGATTTCCACCTATAAGCACCAACCAGTATATCTTCCACCAGGGCCAATACACTTTTATCAATATTATATCTTCTACTGCCTATCTGCCAATGCTCCTGTGATCTATGCTCTGTATCCGCCACACTGATGTGCGTGCCTTTCCTCATAACCAAGCACCATCCAGTCTTACATTCTGCCAAACTTTTCCAGTTAGGTCCTCATTGTCAAAACTTGATGCAACATCAGCCAATCAACTAGTAATGATGATTTGAGAGAATCCTGCACTTGCCAACCTAACCCTGCTTTAACTCGTTCCAACCAGCAGCTACATCCCTCCTCTCCTTTGGCCTCCTACTCAACTGTCGCACGCCTTTTGCTGCACATGTACCTGTACCCACTTCACACCCATAACTCAACAATCTGTTGATGTAACCCGCCTCTTCTTAGTCCCAACTAGACTTAGGCAAAACCATAAGGCTCCGCTTGCCCTTACACTTGTTCACTAAAGCTCGTAAAATCTCCCTCTGCCCCTCTGCCACTCACTCCTTATTATTTGATGCTACTTATACATATAACCGGGTTAAGAATCCATTATGCATAAGAGAAATCAAGGGATCTGGATCTATGTTTCAACCCTGACCACACTTTCAGTTGGGCCATCTGAAAGATTTCATGTGCATTTACTACTCCTTAATTAAACAAGATAGAATTTCTCTGGTCCCAAATACACCTTACAATGGCTGCCCATACACCTTTCCAGACCAAATTTTTCTTATAGCTGGCCTGAGCACAATGAAAACTCTCAAAATGAATCTTTGGATCATTGTGTCGTACAAACTTGATGCCCAACCAATTGAGGCATAAAGACCAAACAAGTTGAGCGTATTTGCATTCTATAAACAAATGCTGACATGATTCCTCCTTGATCATACACATAACACATACTATTGAATTCATCTGCACTCCTCTTTTACAGAGCCCCTCCCTTATTGGGATTATATCTATGAGAACTCTCTAAGCTGTTGTCAGCACATTAGGTAATGCTTTAGCTTTCCAAATAATCTCGAAAGTAGCCTGCCGCATACCTCTCGTTTGCTTGGCTAGGCATTCATATGCTGCATTCACCGTGTACTTCTCAGAGGCCTCGTCCCCCCACACTTGGATATCATTCATGTTTCTCTTCATAGAGGCCCTAGCTATGCATTCCTTAAGTTTCTCTTCCATCTCAGCTTCTCACTCAAACTTGTCTCTCCTCCACAGTAGCCTCCATCGCCAATTTGTTCCCTCCCACTCACCTACATCTTCTACCTTTTACTCCTGATTAGTTGACAATGAGAACAACCTTTGGAACGATGTTTTAAGATTTGACTCACCAACCCACACATCTTCCCAAAATCTAACTTTATCTCCCCTCCCTAGTTTCCACCGCAACTCTTCTTGGAACCACCCCTCTTTTCCTCCCTCCTTACAAACCTTAACTATGTCCCTCCACCACCACGATTGGTGCTTCGCTGGAATAAGAGGGCATTCTAGCTTTGCACCATACTTTTAATGTAGCACCTCGTTCAACTTCCCTTTCTCTTGAGAGATGAACTGCCATCTCCATTTAGCTAGGAGAACAAAGTTAAACTTTCTGATGTCCTTGAGCCTCAAACCTCCCTCTTCCTTCGGTTTACACAAGTCGCCCCAGCTTACCCTGATATTGGTCTTTTCTCCTTTCCCCACCCCCATAGAAATTTCCTTTGGATGCTTATAATACTCTTGTAGACTGAATCCGGTGCCTTGAACACTGACAGGTAAAAAAGAGGGATTGCGGTGAGTACAGACTTAATGAAATAACTCCTACCTGCCAACGATAAGAACCTCCCCTTCCACACACTTAGTCTAGATTTCAATTTATTCAAAACAGGTTCCCAGAACGATTTCTTCCTTGGATTGCCTCCTACTTCTAGACCCAAGTATTTAAACGGATGACCCATCTGGGAACAATTCAGGATCTTTGAGTAGCTAATAAGATTATGGTTCTAAACGTTGATACCTGCTAACTTTGATTTGTGAAAGTTAATTTCAAATCGGAAGCTAGTTCAAAACCCCTTAAGATAGTCTTCATAATGATGACATTACTCCAGGATTCCTCACAAAAGAAGAGTTTGTCATCCGCAAATTGCAGAAAGCTCACCTCTACCTCCTTACTCCCAATCTTGACCCTAGACAAGATGTTGGCTTTTAATGCTTGCATTACTATTCCTGCAAGGCCTTCAACCACTATAATGAACAAAAAATGTGTTAATGGGTCTCCCTGTCTCAACCCTCTTGACGACCTAAATTCCTCCGTAGGGCTCCCATTCACTAGTACTGATACTGTGGCTAATTCCATACATCCTCTAATCCATTTTAACCATGTACTGTGAAAACCCATCCTACCTAGCATGTCATACAAGAAATCCCATCTAACTAAATCATACACTTTTTCAAAATCTACCTTCATACATAGGCCTCTTTTCCCCTTCCTCTTGAGTTCCTCAACCACCTCATTTGCCAGTAGCACACTATCAACCAGGCCCCTGTCCTTTATAAATGTTAATTGGGTTTCATTTATGATAGAAGGTAGAACTTTCTTTAGTCTTCCGTTTGCACTTTAGATATGACTTTGTATATGGCCCCCACTAACGAGATAGGTCTGAATTGATCGAGCTTGCAGGGGTCCCTTACTTTGGGTACAAGTGAAATAAATGATGCATTGCACCCCTTCGGGATATATCATGTTTGATGGAAAACCTCCAAGGCTGCTACAAAATCTGCTTTAAGGTAGTTCCAACTTTTTTTAATGAAGTTGAAATTGAATCCATCTGGATCAGGACTTTTTGAGCCTTCACTTTGCCATACAACTTCTTTAATTTCTTCCTCAGAAAAAACTTCTATCAATCGCAAGCTTTCTACTATCGAGATGGATTTAAATTCAACCCCATCAAGTCTAACCCCGAAATCTTTTATTGCTTTAAATCTAGCTTCGAAAAGCTTTTTTGTTTCAAAACGGACAGTGTTAAACTCCTCACACCAACAACCCCCAACCTCAACTCCCTTCACTTCATTCCTTAGTCTCCTCCACCTTAGTGATGAATGAAAGGATTTTGAGCAAGAATCACCATATTTAAGCTAGTTGGTTCTAGCCTTTTGACGAAGAAGAGATTCTAGCTTTCAGTCTGTCTCCCAGAGCCTCCTTAGTAGATCGATTCTAATCCGCCTCACACTTTTCGCGACTTGGCCATTACAATCTTGGTGATCAAGGTTCCCAATATCCTGTAGAATAGTCCTCTTGGTAGAGTTCAGATTCCCAAAGACATCCCCATTCCATGTTTTTAAGTTAGTCTTTAGGAGTTTGAACTTTTCCTGAAGCCCTATTATACCATTTTCTTGGTTCAAGTATGATTTCCACCTTTCCTCCACCATCCCATCAAAGCCTCGTTCCAAGTGCCAAGCGTCAATTGTTCTAAAAGGTTTGAGACCCCAGTCCTTATCTAAACACTTGATCATCAAGGCACAGTGGTCAAAGACTTCCCTCCGTTGGACATACTGTTTACACATAGGCCAACATTGCAACCATTCTTCAGTTACAAGAACTCTATCAATCCTACTCCTTGTCGTTCCATTCGATTTGAACCAAGTAAATTTTTTCCCCACAATGGGCAGATCCAATAACATGTTTGATTCAATGAACTCATTGAAGCCCTTTATCTCACTGTTAAAATCACCTCTATCTGCCCCCTGCCTTTCAGCTCGACTTCTTATTGCATTGAAGTCCCCACAAAAGCACCACATTGCAATATGAAAAGCTTCTTTACAGATAGACGGTTCCTCCCAGAGTAGTTTCTTTTCTTTCAAGGTGCACCCCGCATACACATTAACCACACAACATCTTTGGACAAACTTCTTATGTTGGCCCATAATAACTATATACCCTTTCCCCATGATATGGCTCTCATAGATAAAAGCTTCTTTGTGCCACAAAGATAAAAGACCTCCATTACCGTTATCCCCACCATTATGAATCAAACCAATATTGTTATCCCCCCATAAAGAAAAGCACCTAGCATCCGTGAGTTGGGCAATTTTTATTTCTTGGAGGCACACAAATTCTACCCCCTCTGTAGATATGCACCATCTCTGATATCTTGCTTTCGTTCCTCCCCCTAGACCTCTTATGTTTAAATTAAATATCAGCATAAAAATCTTTTAGATTACCCACCTCTAATTTCTTCGTGAACTCCATATCTCTTTCTTCCATACATTGAAGTTCTTGGACCACCTCCTCTTCCTCCCGACGACAAGCGAGCCCAATTTGCTTACCAAGACCCCATAAATTTGCAAGCTCCTCCCTATTTCCAGAGATGCACACACGGGCATTACAATTGCTAATGTCCCCATCTGAAATGGAAATTATTGGTAAGTCTTCACTTGGCAGCAGGTCCTTCCTAGCCTGAGACAATCTCTCACTCAGTCTGACGTCGCCTAGGATGAGTTCTTGGCTCCACCAATTCACAAAGATCTTTCATCATGCACCGCCGTGAAGGTATATTGCACGAGCTTCCCACTGCGCCTTCCTCTGGTTCGAGCAAGCTATGCAGTTCCAACCCTCCGTTATTCCAAGTCACCACGAGATTAGGGTTTGGGTTATATGACCAACTGTCTTCACCTTTTCCTTCTGCCTCACAATTAGGTGTCTCCAAGTTTCGTACCTGATTGCCACCGCCATCCTCCTCTAAGGCACTCTTCCTGGCACTAGAGAACGCACCAGCTCTTTGTGTTCGATGCTCTCCAGGATCGCCCCCAGTCCTGAAGTGGGCCTCGTGATTCCCCTCCTAGCCCAAAGGTGCATTATGGGTACCGCTACATTCTATATCCATCACCAACTTTGCCAGCTCATCATGCACATGATGGTAATTTTGTGGTACTGAATATGCTTGTTCATCTTGGTTTAACGCAGCAGCCTCCGCAGACTTCTTCTGGCCCTCAGTTTACTCTTTAGTGAATACCAAGGGTTCTTTTCTCTAAACATCAATTCTGTTGATAACAGGTATCTTAGAATACAACCATTTTGTCCTATTCGCACTCAGGACCTCCCCTCCCTCCATCTCCTCCTCTGGTCGGCGATCTACCCGTCCACCCATGACCTCCACCTTGCCGCTTGACACCGACTGCGCCATTTCCTCAACGTAGGTCTTTAATGAAGAAACGCTATCGGAGGAATCAAAAAATTCCGATGGCACATACACCGACCTCCAAATTTTGTAGGGTGTTCTTCTTCAATGTAGATGCTCAGCATTTGGCCATTAATCCTCATACTTTTAGCCACTTTAGCATTACAATTTTTGAGCAAGCGAACGTTGGAGTCTCCCATACTCCAGGTTTTCCCACACTACCGTCTATTTGATAATTTTCTTGTAGTATATATATAATAATTTTATTTTTATAAAAACTTATTCATTCAATCATTCTTTAATTATATATAATAAAAAAATATTTTATAAAAACATATTTTTCTTTAATTATATATAATAAAGAAAATCTTAAAAGCATTTACAATGTAATACGATTTCTTATATATTTTAATTTTTTGCTTCTGTGGATTCTATTTTTTTTAATTAAAAACGTATATTCCATTTACTGGTTTAGATTGAATTCGTTTTTATTTTACAAATCTCGTATCTTACGTTTGGCCATTTTAATCCATATAATATTTACCCATTTTCGAAAAAAAAATATCTCCCCATTCGTGAACTTTTTATTTAAAATTATACTACACTGCGACAAAAAACCCAATTTTGAACACTACCTGAAGCTAGGCTTAATTTTACAATATCGAGAATTAATACTTTGGTATTGTAAATTTAATTGATACCTTGCAAGAAGGAAAGTTATATATGAATACGTAAACAAGGAAAAAGTACAACAATTGGTAAAATTTTCATTATTTTCTAAATTCAAATATCTCAAATTTAAAGGAAGAAATATTCTTGCTTGAAATTCTCTTATAATAGTTGTTGACAAGATGTAAGATTCGTGAATATATTAATTACAGAGATTGAAACATAGAGGAGTATTTTATATTTAATATCATTGTTTGAAAAATACGTATCTTAAAAAATTCTGCTTGTTTATTGGAGTGCACTACAAGGAAAAAAGTGGAAAACCAAGTCGATAAATAAGAAAAGAAATTCCAAATAAAGCGTGTACCCTACTCTCTGCCGACTGGGTTATTTACGTGTGCTTTGACTCCACCATATACAATTCATATCAGAAAAGTGTTAGTTGCAAATTTCAATTTCAATTTTATACACTGTTTTATATATAATTCACTCAATTCTCTTTAATATTACTAAGAAAAATATTACTTAAAATGATAGATTGTGATTTCAAAGTACAACACTCTATTTCTAAATATCTCTCTCTTTTTATATATATAAGTCAACACACTTTAATATGTTATTATATTTTTTTATAAAAAGAAGTCTCAAATAGTAAGATTTATGTGGTCCCAGAATATGTTTAAAATATCAGATAAATAATATACTTTGCTTTAAATAAAAGCAGCTCTAGTCTTAGTCATAACTGTTACTATACTTCAATCATTCAACGCTTAGCATCTACACTAGATATTTCAGAGTAGCTTTCATGCAATAAAAAGCAAAACCTTCAATACTGAAAGAGAAAATCAATGATGATAAACAAACTGTGCCCACAAAATACTTAAAGTAATTCATATCAGTATTGTGTATATGTAACAATTTTAACTTTACACTCAACCAAGATTTCAATTTGACTTGCCACTATCTATTATCACTATTATTCTCTCCAATAACTATTATTTCCGTATAATTCACGCATTTTGCTGCACATATACATCAATCAACTACAACAACAATCAACTATCTCCCAATCATGTAATTCAAAAAGATAAAATAGATAACAGAAAAGCAAAGCTCAACAATTGAAAGTACGCGTCTGGTGCTGTTTCTTGTCATCACTCTGTTTCAGTGCTTATCTCCGCTTAAATCTCTTCCAAAAACCGTGATTTCCTCTAATACTTACCTACCCTTTTGCAGCCACTTACACAAAGTCCTTTACAAAAGCATACAAAATTTCTTCCCCTCACAAAGCTCTGATTTTCAGCAGAACTCGGTTTTTGTTCGTGTTGTGTTGAAATGGGTGCTGGTGACTACTACAAGATACTGAAGGTGAAACGTGATGCCACTAATGAAGAGGTGAAGAGGGCTTATAGGAGTTTGGCCATGAAATGGCACCCGGATAAAAACCTTGAAGACCCGCTTAGGAAGGAAGAGTTTGAAGCCAAGTTCAAGCAGGTTGCTGAGGCCTATGATGTGCTCATTGACCCCAAGAAGCGCCAGATCTATGATCTATACGGTCACTATCCCCTTAACTCTCAACGCTTCAGCAAAGAACATGGTAATGGGATTATGAAGGAAGCAGGGGTGGTTGAAAGCAGCTTGACTTGTACCCTTGTGGAGCTTTACAAGGGATGCAAAAAGAAGTTGAAGGTCTCAAGGACTGTTCCTGATGAATTCGGGTAACTATCTCCCTTGTATTCTCATTGGTAATGTTGTTACTTCATTGCAAGTAGAGATTGTGATTCCTGTGGTAGAATTATGATGCATGATTTGCCTTTACATTACCTGAATTAGAGTATTGGAAGGTTATTTTTAGAGGACATTACTTACATGCAGTTTCTTGCGTTTTGGTGTTGTTTTTAACTAGAGTTGAAACTTTAGGTAACCAAGAAGTCTGTGTTGGCTACAACGCCAAGCATTTTGAATTTGAAATATTTCTAGTATAGAAAATTGATCGCTTTTGTATTACATGTAACCATAAACAAATGAAGTTTTGCTGCTAAGATGGAATTGTATTATAAGGCAAATATGTTGTGTTTTTTTGCTCCATAAAGCTGGGATAGTTTACAGAGTAGTTGGTATGACCCCGTGGCCATACTATGACTGTGTCCTTTGTGTTTTGTTTTCGTTATTATTGTAGTTGTTTTTATCATTATTATGTTTGGATTCTACACTCGCTGTTGTTTTGGTATGTTTTTTATTTTGGCGTTACGCTTATTTGGTTTGATCGTGCACTTAGTGCAGTAACACATCCATAAACATTCATCCGTTCTGTGCCAACAAGTGAAGACAAAGAAGGAGAATTTATTTGCTTTGTAAAAAATGTTGATAGGCTTGTTTCAATCAGACTTATTTACTGTTGAACTTGGCTATTTGCATCTAATTTTACCAACTTATAATTTGAAGCATTCTATCTACTTTTTGCCTCCTCATTTCAATTTCATTAGGAGCCCTATTGTTTTGTTTTGGCAGAGTGTCAAAGTCTGTAGAAGAAATCTTGAAGATAAATATTAAACCTGGTTGGAAGAAGGGTACAAAAATCACTTTTCCTGGAAAAGGCAACCAAGAACCAGGTGGTGCTCCAACTGATCTAATTTTTGTGTTGGATGAGAGACCTCATGATATTTTCAAGAGGGATGGAAATGATCTTGTAGTGATCCAGAAGATATCACTTGTAGAGGCTCTAATAGGAAAGACTTTTAACTTGACTACATTGGATGGAAGAGATCTCACAATCCAAGTGACTGATATTGTGAGACCAGGCTTTGAGCTAGTGGTCTCAAATGAAGGTATGCCCATCTCAAAGGAACCTGGAAAGAAAGGAAACCTCAGAATCAAGTTTGATGTTGCGTTTCCATCAAGACTGACCACGCAACAAAAGTCTGGTCTAAGAAGGATTCTTCTTAGTGCTGTTCATTACTAAACCAATATTTTGAGACTAATAGCTGTAAATATCCTTTAACAAGAAAAAATAATTACACTGTAAACTGTTTTGCAACTCCACCAATCTACAGGAAGTTTGTGCATATGACAAATAAACCAAGTATAGTTGCTATATGCTATATCATACATGTAGCTTTGGAAACAAGTGTATATAGGGATACTTTTACAGTTTTGGAGTATTTTTACTCTGTCTCCTATAAACAAGTAAAGGAAATGAAGTATAGCTATTTGTGTTACGATTTTTAGTATGACTTGAAGTCTCACATTGAGTTGAATTGAATAGAAATAAATAGATATGAGGAATGAATAGATATGACATAAATATCTACAAAAGCATAACTTTAAGGATTTTAGTTGTAGGTGATATCATGTTATTTTTATATAGGCAACTCATACTTCACTGCATCCCACCAATTTGTGCATTGGCTGGTTTCAGTTAAATACAAAAGTGTCTTGTTTATTATGATGCGATTAGTTTGAAAGTGACTTTTCTAAAGGTGTTTCATTATTTTAGTTAGAATCTTTCGTGTATCAATGTCCATTCATTTTGGCCCCTTCATTTCTCTTTCAAATTTTGCCTTCTATCTTGTAGAACCTTTTCTTAAGCTGACAGTTGGAGTATTATTATTTTGTTTTTTTTTTCCTTGTGAGAGAAGTCGAACAATAAAATGAGTAGTTGAGGATTTTGATGAGGAGAGTCAAATTGTTAGAAAATATGTTTTTTTAACTGCTCAGAAGCATTTAGGAGACTGTTAGTGTAAGTATTATAAGTTAATTGTTAGCAAAGATAATAAAATATCTTGCTCTGTTTTATTCATCAACACCAATAATTGGTATACAAACTATCTTCTTGAGGGATATGTGTGGTTAGTAGAGTGCACCAATGGAAGGAGGGTCCAATTTTTTTGTAATGGCACCACTAGTCTTCGATGGAGGCAATTATCAGATGTGAGTTGTTAGTATGGAGACCTACCTAAAAGCATTGGATCTATGAGAAGCTGAAGAAGAAGACTATGAAATTGAGTCCCTTCCAGAAAACCCTACTGTGGCACAAATAAAATCACAAAAGGAAAAGAAGATGAAGAGATCAAAGGCAAAAACATGCCTATTTGCAGTTGTATCTCTTATGGTATTCACAAGGATAATGTTCTTGAAGTCAGCAAAAACAATCTAGGATTATCTCAAGGCAGAATATACAGGTGATGAGAAGATTCATGGAATGCAAGTGCTGAATCTAGGGAGTTTCAATTGCAGAGAATGAAAGAGTCAAAATCCGTAAGAGAGTACTTTGACAGACTTCTAAGCATTGCCATCAAATTGAGGTTGCTTGGATCTGTGTTAAATGATTCAAGAATTGTGGAAAATTTGCTTGTAACAGTTCCAGAAAGGTTTGAAGCCACCATAACAACCTTGAAAAACACAAAGGACCTATCAAAGATTTCTCTTGCAGAGCTCTTAAATGCTTTACAAGCACAAGAACAAAGAAGAGTCATGAGACAAGATGGAGCAATAGGAGCCTTAACAACCAAGCATCAAGGTTACAACAGGAATAAAAAGAAAACCTATCCACCTTTCCAACACTGTGGAAAGAAAGGCCACCCACCATTCAAATGTTGGAGAAGGCCTGATGCTAAGTGCATCAAGTGCAATCAACTTTGGCATGAAGTATTCATTTGTAGAAACCAAAATGAGCAACAAGATGTAGATGCTCAAATTGCAAATGAGGAGGAGGATGAACTTTTCGTTGCAACTGGTTTCTCCAGAAATATTTCAAGTGCATCTTGGCTAATTGACAGTGGATGCACAAATCACATGACCTATGACAAAGAACTTTTCAAGGAGTTGAAGTGATGTGAGTTGATTTTAGGATATTTCATTTTATGATGTGACACTTTACTTAGGTTGAGATTTTAGGCAAGTATAAGGTGAGAACTCTAAGAAGATCCCCACTGGACATGAACTTAACCAAGTGGTTAAGTAAGTGAGAAGATTTTCTTCACAAGAGCAAAATGAAAAGACAATTACAAGGTGAACATGATTCCAATGGGTGCGAAATTAAAAAACATGAAAGGACAAACCAAATAAGAATTTCCGAATGGAAGAATGAAACAAAGCAAGAACATAACATAAAAAGTAAAAAACGGAATGACAAAGGGAAGAAGAGATGAAGGAAGGAGAAAGCTTATAGATGAAGGAAGGAGAAAGCTCATGTGATGGATTTGAGAAGTGGAACACGCCACTTGGAGTGTGGTTGACCTCCAAGATAAGTGTTGCTAGCCGCCACTTGAGAGCTCTCAATTACTCACAAGATAAGACCTAAATGCTAAGAAGAATCAAGACTCACTAACACCTCACACAATTTGTGCAAAGTAACTCTTCTTCTATTAATTTCAACTTTTAAAAATACACTAGGTAGACCTCCTATTTATAGGTGAAGGAGTCTTGGAGAACAAGCTAAAATGGTAGGATGGGAAAAGGGAAAAAATGGGCAGCCCACATCCTAGGCCTGTCCTTCTAGAAACTAGGTCAAAATGTCTTCCAAAAGGGCTAGGAACAAGCTAAAATGCTACCCACACCCCCTATTATTCTAAAGACACCTTATTCTAGCCTATCTTTGTTATTTGGACCCCTAGAGTGAGCTCAAATTATTTACAACATTTTTTATACTTAAGTAAACCAGCAGGAAGAACTTGAGATGCTCTGGTCTTTGTCCATTTCTCCCTCTGGTGAGGTCTTTACTTGAATGTTGAGATGACCTTTCATAGTTTGCATCCTTGGTCATCTTCTTGTTGTCTTGGTTTGTATTATGAATGAAGTCTTCAAAAATTTCAAAGGTTAAGATAGGTCATGGGGGTCACATTCCAGTAAAAGGAATAGGAACCATTGTTGTAGCAACACATTCAGGTACTAAAACTATTACTGATGTGTTATATCTACCTAACATAGACCAAAATTTATTAAGTGTTGGTCAGTTGCTACAAAAAAGCTTCAAGGTGTTTTTTTTAAGATAACCACTGTTTGGTCAAGGATGCTACAGGACAAGATATGTTCAAGGTAAAAATGAAAGGCAAAAGTTTCTCATTAGATCTATTTCAGGAGGAGTAGATAGTATTTTCAACAACAAAGAAAAATACTACTGAGTTATGACACAAGAAGCTTGGTCAAGGGCTTCTCAAGATGCAAAAATATGAAATGAAAGATGATCCACCAATTAAAGGCACTCAATTACTCTCCGACATATATCAGAGATGTAATGTTGGAATATGTAAACCTGCTGATCACATAGAAGTTATCAATGACCCAAAGTGGAAAAAGGAAATGGAGGAGGAGTTGCATATGATTGAGAAGAACAAAACTTGAGAGCTTTTTGACATACCTTGAGATAGAGAGGTACATCAAATGGATGTCAAGTCAGCATTCCTAAATGAATTTCTTAAAGAGGAAATTTATGTTGAGCAACCTAAAGGTTTTATTGTGGAAAGAAAAGAAGACAAAGTTTATAGGCTGTCTGAAGTTCTTTATGGCTTAAAACAGACTCCCAGAGCATGGTATAGCCGAATAGATGATTATCTTCTTAGTTTAGGCTTTGACAAAAGTCTTTCAGAATCTGCGAAAAGAAAAAAAATGTTGCAGATTTGTTTACCAAGTCACTTCCAGCTAGCAAGTTTGAATTCTTAAGATAGAAGATTGGAGTTTGCAGTTCAAAAATCAAGGAGGAGTATTAAATATTGTGTTTTTGTAACTGCGCGTAACTGCATGTGACTCTTTATTTTTCCTATTTCAATTGTTGAATAAATATTTTTAAGTAAAGTGCTTAGGGTTTAGACATTTAGGAGACGGTTACAGCAAATATTGATAATAAAATATCTTGTTCTATTTTATTGATATATGTTAATAGATGCCCTTGTATGCTAAACAGGGGCAACAAGGGCAACTACGTGCAACATAGTAGATTGTACACTTGTAATGGTAAAAGAACAAATATCTTTCTCTTTGGTGAAATGATGACACCAGTTTATTTCAAACTCAGTTGTTGATAGTTTGTTTTTTCATTGAAATAGTGATGGCAGAATGTGGTGTTGAGCCTTTCTGATTTTATTACAGTGCATAATCACTCATTTATTTGATGTGATTCCCAACCGACCTTTTCAGCTCCTCCTTTTTCACCCCCACCACTCTATCAACAATTTTCCCTTTCTTAACGAGTACAAATGTTGGCAATTGGTTAACCTGGAGTGCTCGAGAAACTTCCTGTTATCATTCATACCATGAATATAAATCAGTTCTCACTAGGTGAAATTCAATTGTCTAAAAAAGAATAACATTTAGATGTTAAGTATATTGTTGCTTTGACATCAACTAACATATTAATTAAAGTAAAGGGGAAAGAGTGACACACGTTTAACTCCTCCACATCAATCTTGATGAACTCAGCATCTGTGTATTCTGCAGAAAGATCCTGGAGAACTTGGTCCATGAGTTTGCAAGGTCCACACCATGTAGCTGTGAAATCAAGTACCATCTGCACCAAAAACAAAAACAGACAAATAGGAAAACCAGCTTTATGAGAGTGATAAGGTGATATAAAGTTAGCTTGGTAGGAAAAGTGAAAGGGAGAGAGATAGGATGTGAGTTTGAATTTGGTGCTACCAAAAACTAACATAATATTTTTAGTTAATTATGTTACTAGTTAAAGAGCATAAACACAAACATACCAGCTTGTTAGTTTCTTTGACAGCTTTAAAATGAGCATTCCATTTATCCGTTGAGTGAAAGGTAAGGAGGTTGGAATTGGAGTCTGTTTTTGGTGTTGAATAATGGAATGACCCTGAAGATCTAAAAGACTTAAAATTATAAATGGTGGGTGCCATGATAAATAGCAAGAAGCTAGTGTGAGGTTTCTTAATTGGTTTGGTTGGTGGCAAAATGGTTACAAACTTGGAATATATAGAGATGGTTTACAAAGAAGTAGGAATGTGCTATGTAACTTCTATAGAAATGAATATATTCTATCAAGTAGGGTGGTAAAGTGGACCATTGAAACAACTGCTTTGAGACATTCGAGAGCATAAGTGCTACAATAAATGGTTGGTTCCAATGTCATTCAATATTCATGTTCATTAAAGAAAAAGTATTGATCCTGTACCATCAAATTATTTAAAAAAAATGTTTTTTATGAAATGTAAAGGTAAATAAATGAAACAATTTTAAAATTACATTATATCACTTAGTAAACTAGTGCATTTTTTATTTTATTCTACAATTGTCAAAATAATATTTTCCTTCGATCATTCACATCAAAGAGATGGATGCTAAATGAATAAATAAATAATAAAATATGAAATAAATTAAATATATTTTAATAATTTAAAATGAAGATAAAATTCAAAATTATGTACATATTTTGTTGGAAATCCCACATCGACTAGAGATTAGAGCCTTTCATAATATATAAGTGGGTGCAAACCTCACCTCATTGAGCTGGTTTTATGAGGTTGAGTTAGGTTTAAAGTCCACTTCTTAACATATTTATTTTCGTTTTTCTTTTATTGAAAACATTATATTAGTTATATTTATATACTAAAGTTTGATTAATTTAAATATTTTTCAGCACAAAAAATAATTTATTTGTAATCTTTAACTATCGGTGTTATAAAAATATCAATATTAAGTAATTAATATTATAGAAAATGATATTGTAACACCCCAGAAATACATCTCACTATTATTGTACAAATTCTATATGTTTATATACAAACTTAGAGTTTTTCAAAAACATTCCTAATAAGGTTACTTATGTGACGTTCATGGTCACCCACTCTTCATGAAAAAAAAATCAAAATTCTTTTTTAATAAGGACCATATATTACACCGGTTAGATGGTTGAACAAGTGTAATATGGGTTCTATATTACACCCATGGCAGAACTGGACACCCCCTATCAAAATTGATGACTCAGCCAGAGGTTCCTCCACATATACTAGCACATGCAAAATTGGTTACCTGTGTTTTCGTGAATGGTTACTTATGTGACGTTTACGGCCACCCACTTTTAATGAAAAAAATTCTAAAAGCTTTTGAATATGAGCCATATATTAAACCGGTTAGATGGTTTAACTGATGTAATATGTTCTGAGTAAAAAAAAAATATATTACATCGGTTGTTACAAAGAACCTGTGTAATATATTCTTTTTACCCTATTTTAAAGCTCGTGTCTCACTGCAAGTTACTACCCTATTTTAAACCTGTGTCACGTCATTGCCACATTTACAGCGTCTAATGTGTTACTGTTACTGTTACTGTCAGTATATTAGGACTCAAAACTCAATATATTAGGACTCAAAACGTTAATATTAATAATTAATAATTAATAATATAATATTTTAAAAGGAGTTAAAAAAAATTTAAAAAGTTTGAAACTTAAAAATTGATCTGAAAAAAAAAACTTAAGCATTTAAACTAAGTAAAAGACACATTAATTAGCATAGGCTGATCTGCCATTAAAGTCTCTAAAAAACCCAATGGACAAATTTTGCGCATTTTGGTTACATAAATAATTTCTGAGTTTAAAGATTTATGATGAAACACTAAAAAGTTGACACATAAATGCTAAACACACATGAGTCCATTTTACATGGTAATGGGGTATGGCAGTTGATAGTGAAGAATTTGTCTTTATTCCTCTTTACAGGTCAATAGCCATGAATGATCCACACACTCAGTTTAGATGCTTCTCAATAAGCTTTTGTAGCTTTTCCTTTTTAGCTCCCAACACCTTATCAACAACTTTCCCTTTCTTCATCAATATGAACGTTGGCATTGCCTGCACCTGGAACTCTTCAGAGACCCCCTGTTTGCATATCAATGTTGAGATGATCCACTGAACAAAAATAATGATGCATTGTATATATGCAAGTAATAGTGAAAGAAAAAAAAAATATGAATACCATCAACTCATCCACATCAATCTTGATGAATTCCACGTTGGTGTACTTTGCAGCAAAGTCTTGGATAACTGGGTCCATCTGTTTGCAAGGTCCACACCATGTAGCAGTGAAATCGATCACCATCTTTAAGCAAAAACGGTAAGAAAAGAATGGGATGGTGAATCTGAAAGCTGATAATAAAAAATAATTAGGAACTGTAGCTGTAATAACATACATACCAACTTGTTAATTTGTTTGGAGGCATCAAAATGAGCCTTCCATTTAGCAGTAGAATGGAAGGTGAGAATGTGGGAGGATGAGTTGGATGATACATGAGCATTCTCCATGCTCGATAAGTTGCCACCCATCTTAACGAAACACCAAACAGTCTAGTTAGAAGAGATTTTGCTTCTTACTTGTTTGGATGAGTGAAAGCATTAAGGAAAGCCTCATTTATAGGACCAGAAAAGTACAAAGAATTAATCACCTTTGAAAACGAATATGATTCTTTGCTAACTGCCATGCTCGTGAGTACTTTAATGGACATTTACCACATGTGTTGGGTTCGAAGAATAGAACACATTTTTAAGGTTTGGGCAATGTTTCAATCATGGATGTCTTAGTGAACTTAGATACTAATCTTTCAAATCCAAATCACTATAATCAAGCACATCAATTTCTTCTTGTTACTTTTGTCAATTCAAGTTAATATATCATCCCATACAATTCTGTGTTAATAATTGTTAAAAATTATGAAAGGGATTCAATAAATATATTTGAGTTTACAAACTTTTAATCAATTAAAACATAATTTAATATTTAAAAGAATGTGTTAAATAAATAATCACTAGCATTTAAGTTTCTAATTTTGAAAATCTCCTCTCTTTTTTCTGTTTATATGTACCGTAAAATAATAAATAGTTTTACTTGTTTTTGTAAATTCAGGTAAAACCACTTGTAAATTCAAATAAATTTTTTATTTGAAAACTGATTTTTATTACAACGGATTAATATATTTCACTACTATATTATTGAATATTAACATAGATTAAAAGATTACAATATATTATTTATTAAGGAGTATTTATTAATTTTGTTTATTCACTTAATATTTTTATATATCTCAAAACTCTTATTAATTTGAGTATAGAATAATTTTCTGTTGTTTTTCAACAAACCTAAAAGAGGATTTTAAAGAGAAACATTTGTCCACGTCTTTGTCGAGTAAGGTGTGTTAAAGTTTGAGATTTGTTTGTCGATAAAACTATGACAATTTGATTTGTTATCTAAGCTCTATACTTCATATCCTATTTTTCTTTTTATTATTTTTTATTTTTTATAAAACTTTCTTGTTAAGCATTACTATGCAACTTGACATCTCATCTAGGCTGAAATCTCAAGTAATAACAATCATATGCTATCATATGAAAAAAATATTATTAAAAAAAATTAAAAAAATACAAAAATATGGGGGAACTTGATCAAAACTCATATGTTAACAAAAATGATACATAGGTAGACTATATTTATTCATAAAGAATTCTAAGAACAAATTAGATGTAAGTCTATTATACCAATGAAATGATTCTCTATGAATAAATCCTAAATTAGCTAACTTATCCGTGCACGCATTCCCTTCACGAAAAATATGAGTAACCATAAAGCTGATTTTCCCATAGTAATTAAGACAAGTATTCCATCGATTACGAAGCATCCACGGAACATTAGTCCTAGTAGTAAACACAACAAAAACCAAGGCAGAATCACATTCAAGCTAGACATTAGTAAGCCCCATCTTTTGGGCTTCCTCTATAGCATGTATAACTCCATAAAACTCAACAACCATAACAGTCTGAATTTCAAGAAACGTAGAGAAAACACCAATAAATTCTCCCATAATCCCAAGAAAAATAACTCCACAAGTAGCAAGACCAGGATACCCCGTAGCAGCCCCATCATTGTTAATTTTAACCTAGCCTGGTAAAGGAAACTCCCATCTAACAGGAAGAGGACTTTTACCACTACGAGTATTAATACCAAAAAACTTAATCACTTTTAAATCCAATATATCATTCTTCACTGAAGCTTTAGACGAATTTCCCATTAGACAAGTTAAATCTTTAATTATCAAAATAGGCTTAGAAACCCCAATTTTATCCTAAAATCTAGCATAATTCCTCATACGCCATATCATCCAAATAGAAAAAGTTAACACAACAAGCTTAATCAATTTAACCAAAGGACTACCATCATTCTTAATAAAAGAAAGAAGATTATCCTTATTAGAGAAATGGGAAGTAAGGAAGATCTGCCGAACCCAACTCCAAATATGCAAAGTATAGAACATTCAAAAAATAAATGTTGAATAGATTCACTGGTGCAGAAACATAAAACAAGTGCACTATTTCGAATTTATAAATGCGGCTTTATAGTCGCATTTGATCAACACGCACTTGTAAATCAAGAAATACAAATGCGGTTATATAGCCGCATTTATAAATACCATTTACAAGTGCGGCTATTTGTTTTAGCCGCACTTGTATATGCCAAATCATTAAAAAAACAATTTTAAAATTTTAAAACATCGTCAATCTTGTGTGAAGGCAACGTTGATGAAGAGTCACGGGAGCGCCAACAACGATGGCGACAACAGAAGCGGCGACGGACAGGGAAGCAGCGACGGAGCAAACCAAAAAATCCCACGAAGACAATGAAAGAGTACTGAGCAATGCAATAAACCAAACAATGTAAGAAAAACGAATGTCAACCAACGGAACAGTGCTTCGAGACCACCAATGCAAGGAAAAACACACACACACACACACACACACACACATATATATATATATATAGGTAAAACGAAAACATCTATGCATATATTTGTGAAGATGAAGAGGAAGAAAGAGAGCTCAAGAAACTTACATTGACACAAATGGAATGCAGATGCAGCAGAAGGAGACGAACTCAGAGTGCGAACGCGAAACGAAGGCAA
>Ga0123342_1003390_pt1 | contig 25605 bp, 22 predicted proteins | sample Turbeawhitnodule_FD_89960 | JGI IMG/M metagenome (GOLD analysis project Ga0123342, IMG submission 89960) | Root nodule microbial communities of legume samples collected from Mexico - Turtle bean Mexico white nodule | ecosystem: Host-associated > Plants > Roots > Nodule | place: Mexico: Nepantla...
TATCTACTACATCATGAAGAAAATCAAGATCAACTAGATTCATATCATCAAAGAACATATGCAAAAGTCCATGAGGTTAAGTGACTACCATTATCCCTATGCTGTTTTAATCTCTAAATTTCTACTCTATTTTGAAGTAAATCTTGAGGATGAAACCTCTGAGTTGGTAAAATCAGCACAAGAAGTGAATAATGGTTCACTAAGCAAAATGGGTTTCACCAAGATAAATGGAAGATGGGTGAGCAAAGATGGTGATCATGGTGGTTCCTCAAGTGCTGCAGCTGCTGATTTTGGTGAAGAAGATCAAGCTGCTGATATGGATATCCACAATGAATAACAACCTGCAACTAACTTTGATGTTGGAACAAGTGCTAAACATCAAGGGGATGGGATTCCCTCAATGTCTTCTTTTGAAAGATACATGGTGGATAGACTTGATGGTTTTGCTGAAAATCAAAGAATTCTCAATGATCTTTGTGTGTCAAATTGCCAAAACATTAACAACAGATTCCAGAGCATGGACACTCGCTTTTAGACCCTGGATCAACAGATTGAAGTTGTTCAGAACTAGATCTTTGAGCTGCAATATGGCAAGGATGACTGAAGAAAAACAACCGGTTGAATGCTCGAAACAACCGATTGTTTTTGCTCTATAACAGTTTTATAGCTATTTCTTTTATATTATGTTTTATCTGGAACAATTTATGTTTTATCTCTTCTTATAGTCTATTTGTGAAGACAAATAGGGGGAGAATTTTATATTGTGTTGTCTAAAATTTTGCAATCTTTATCTGTTTAAGTGATTGTTATTTCTTTTGTTGCTGCTGATGCTTTTTGGCTGGTTTTCTCTGTTGTATTGGTTAAGCAGAACACAAGCTATATGTACTTTTCTAACCTGCTTCCATAGATGTTGTATATTACTTAAACTTTATTTTGCAGGAACTGCTTCAGATTCAAACAAGTCCAACACAAGCAACCAGGGATTTGTCTTCATCAAATAGGGGGAGATTGTTGAATCAAGAGTGATTTCAGGCTTTGAAGAATCCAAATCCAAGTGTTTAATGCAAGGATAAAGTTGTTGTTGTGTTTAGGATAGGATCTGGGTAGTTTATCTGTGTAATTCACTCTTTGTTGAATCTAAAGCTAAAATGTTTTCAAATCTTTTAAGATTAAAGTGTTTTTCAAACTAAGTGAAAAATAACTTGTTGTTTTTTCGAAACAACCGATTGTTTTACTCTTAGGTGTTTTTGAAAAGGTTGAAAACTATTTTGGTTTGTTGACTTGCTGTCAAACCAAAACCATTGATTGTTTCGTGCTTTCAATCGATTGTTTGTTTGAAAATCCTAATAAAAAATTTGTTTTGTTAGTTGAGTGTGCTTTAAATGTTTTTCAACTGAATACGCTCCTCTATTAAATGCTTTGACCAATCTTTGAAAGCCTTAAATAGTTTGTTTATGTTTTATAACAAACAAGAAAAATATATTTGAGTTTTTCAGTTGTGAGAAATTGCTTTCAAGTTTTGAACATTCACTTTTAGCTTTGGTTTTCTCAAGAGATAGTGGAATAGGATTACATCTGTATTGATTTCAGTTTATTATGTAAACAAGTGTAATTCGTTATGAATACTTTGTACTTTCTGGTGTTGTAAGCCAATGAGTGTTGTGTGCTCTTGAGGTTGTCAAGATCAACATTCTTGGTGTGTGATGTGCCAAAGGAAGTGTGTTTCTTGAAGGGTTCAAGGTCACTTCTTTGGTGGTTTTGTGTGTAATCTGTATTTGATTGTTTAGTGGATTGCCCAGTGGATTCTAGGGACTGGATGTAGCTCTTGGTTTAAGAGTGAACCAGTATAAATTGTTTGTGTATCTCTTTCTTCCCTTAAACTCATTTAAATTCAGTTGTCATTGCCTTACTGGTATAAACAACCGATTGTTTCGCAGGAACAACCGATTGCTTTTCTGGTGCTTTGCTGTTTTGTGCTTTATATCTTGGCTAACTGAATTTCTGATTGAGTTTCATTCAAAGGATTTTGTTCTAGCTTAAAAAGTTTTCGAAAACCCCCTTTAAACAATTCACCCCCTCTCGTTTAAGGCCATATATTCTAACATAGATTATACTTTTGTAGCTGGTGTGGAATATGAATGGCTCCCTCCTTTTTGCTCTCACTGTAAGATGAAAGGGCATGAAATTGCTCAGTGTCGGGTGATTCATGATCAGGGTCGTGTTCTTGGGCATCAATATAAACCTTCTCAGAAGATAATTTATGATGAACGGGATCAGGGGAGGATCGTGGCTCCTAAACAACGTAAAGAGTATCAGAAGAAAGATTTACAACCGAAGCTCGTGGAAGACCCCACAGATAAATTGAACATTGATATTCCTGGTGGGGCTAATGCAGAGCCCCCCTTGGACCATCTTGCTTTTGATAAACCGGGCGGAGTGGAGGATGATTTTGCTGATATGCCTCCCTTTGAGGATGCCTCGGATCATAAATCCATGCAGGGGTTGTCCACTTACACTTCGAATTTCCCAGAACAGGGGATGTTACCTGCTGTTACGCAAGCCAAGGGCTCAAAGTCTCATGCGACTATTGAGGATCATCATGTGGAGGTCTGGGCTCCTGTGGCAGTACCATCTCCGTTGCGTCTCACATTTCCTCGGAAGGCTAAATCACCTGCAGATTCTACAACACCAATCAATACTCCAATTGATGGTCATCACGTGGACTCTGCAATTGTGACTGTACCATCCCCATCGTTGGTCCTGCAAAATCATTTTTCCTCTCTCTCGGGTTTGGAAACTATAGATGTGGGAAGTGATCCTTATATTGTTACGGCTCCTTTTGATGATCATCATGTGGAGATCTTTGCTCATGTGGTTGTATGTCCTACCTCTTCTCGAATGGGTAAATCTCCTGCAGGTTCTAACGTACCAACTATTTATCTAATTAATGGTGATCATGTGGAGGTCTCTACTATTGTGACTATACCTTCTTCGTCGCCTTATACCTCCCCTCGGAAGGCTAAACCTTTTGGGATGTTAAAGCACTATTGTTGGTCTTGCAAAATCACTTTTCCTCTCTTGATGGTTTAGAAATTACAGATGTTGTTTCAAAATTTTAGGTTGATCCTAATGAGATGGAGGAGGATGCCAGTGATATTGGGAAGGAAATAGTTTGTACTAAAAGAAAACTAGGGAGACCACCTAAGGAGACTGGTAAATCGAAAAAAACTGTTAAGACAATTCTCTCTACAACTTCGCAATGAAGGTCTCTTCATTTTGCTAGAATGTTAGAGGACTCAAAAACCACAAAATTGTGGAAATATTGATTAGTTTACTTAAATTACATAAACCCCTCATGGTTTTTTTTGTTGAACCTATGATGTCGTACACTGATGCTTTCGACGTCCTTTTCAAATTTGTTAATATGCATTTGGTCGCTATGTCTCCTATTTAATTATGGTGCTAACACATACTTGGCTGGACAATTTTTGTGGAGGGATTTTAGTTCCTTCACAAGGCCTTGGTTATTTTGGGATTGAATTCCTTAATTGGATTAATACTAATGATCTTTCTCATGTGCAGGATACATGCAATATGGAAGATTTTATTAGTACTTATATTCCTGAGTTGGTTTCCTCTACGAAGAATATGATGTTGATTAAATGTCCTAATTTTTTGGAAATCAAGAATGTTGTTTTTAACCTTAATGGTAATAGTGCTCCTGGTCCCGATGGTTTTGGTGGTCTTTTCTATCATTCTTGCTGGGACATTATTGGGACAGATGTTTGCAATGCTGTCCAATAGTTTTTTAAACAAAATTGGGTTCTCCCTGGAATGAACAGTAATGTGATATCTCTTATTCCAAAGATTCAGGGTGCTGAATACATTAAAGATTACAGGCCAATTGTTGTTGTTAATTTTAAATTTAAGATTATTTCCAAGATTTTGGCCGATCGGCTTGCTCTTGTGGCTGCTAGAATTATTTCTCCTAATCAATATTGGTTTGTGAAGGGTAGAAAGATTCGGGAATGCATTGGTATTGCTTTTGAAGCTATTAACATGCTCTCTAAAAAGGTTAGAGGTGGTAATGTGGCTTACGAAATTGATACTTTGAGTTGGAAGTTCTTATTATTAGTTTTGACACGCTTTGGTTTTCACCCCTCGTTTGTCAGTTGGATTAGTACAATTCTCCATTCAGCTATGCTTTCTATCATAATAAATGGCAGTTTGGTGGATTTTTTCCTTGAGTAGAGGTGTTAGACAAGGAGATCCTTTGTCTCATTTACTTTTTGTCTTGCGGAAGAAGTTTTTAGTAGAGGTATCTCTTCTAAGCTTGTGAATGATAGGAACATTTTACATATAGCTAGTCCGCAAGGTTATCTCACTCCCTCTCATATTTTATATGTTGATGACATATTTATTTTCTGTAGGGGGGATATTAAGTCTCTTAGAAATTTGAGTATTTTTCTTAAAACATATGGTGATTTTTCTGATCAATATGTTAATAACTCTAAAAGTAGTTTTTTCACCGTGGATAATTCTGCAAGATTTGTCACCAAAATTCAATGTATTCTTTCTTGTAGTCATGACTGTTTGCCTTTCAATTATTTAGGAGTGTCTATCTTTGTTGGTGCTCCAAAGTATCGATTTCTTCAACCTTTGGCTGATAAAGTCAAATTGAAGCTAGCATCTTGGAAATGTAAATCTCTTAGCATGATGAGTCGAATTTAGTTGGTCAATACGGTGATTATTGGATTTCTAACTTATAGCTTTAATATGTATAAATTGCCTATTTCACTTCTTAACCAAGTTCAACAATGGTGTCAAAATTTTATTTGGACTGGTGATATTCTGAAAAAAAAAGGCATAGTCATTGTTAATTGTGATACGATTTGTTGTCCTCTTGAGAATGGAGGTTTGAAGATTATTAACCTTCGTCATGAAAATAATGCATATCTTTTAAAGCTTGCTTGAAATTTTGCTTATAGCAACAGACCTTGGTCTTTGCTCTTGAAAGTCAGGGTTCTTAAATCAAAATATGAGTTTAGAATGGTTTATAGATCCTCATCTCTTTAGCCTGGAATTAAGCACTTTTATTCTACTATACTTGATTATACTTCTTGGACTGTTGGTACAAGTTCTTTTATTAATTTTTGGAATGATAAATGGTGTTCTACTACTTGTTTAGCAAATATTGTAGGGTTATCTGATGGTGCTAGCATTCCGGATACAATCTCTCAGTTTTGCACAGGTTGTGATTGGAATATTCCCTTATCTTTACAGCAGATGCCTCATTTTTTAATCATATCATGGTTAGGGAGGAACAAGATATTCCCAATTGGATTCTAGACGAGTTTGGTCGTTTCTCTCTTAAATCGGCTAGGACTTTTTTCTTGGAACCAGGAGTTCTCTATGGTTGGGGTAAATTCATTTGGTCTTCATCTATTATGCCTTCCAAAACTTTAGTACTCTGGAAATTTTTTCATGGACGGCTCCCTATAGATCAACATATTCAAAATAAAGGTTTGCATATATGTTCTATGTGTACGCTTTGTAAAAAGCATGAGAAATCTATTCAACATTTATTTTTTGAATGTTATAATGCTTTGCATATTTGGAGTTGGGTTCGACAGATCTTTCTTACTTTTCATTTCTCTATTAAGGATGATCTTCTTTCTTTTATTAAGAGTGATGGTAGTCCTTTGGTTAAATTGATTAACCTTGTTGTGGTAACTTTTTCTATTTGGATGATCTGGCGTATGGGGAATTATGCTAGATTTCAGGATAAGATTGGGGTTTCTAGGGCTATTTCAGTAATTAAAGATTTAACTTGTCCAGTGGAAAAATCGTCTAAAGCTTCAATGAAGAATGATATGTTGGATTTCAACATGATTAAGTTTTTTGATATTAATACTCGTAGTGGTAAAGTTCTTCGTCCTTTTCCTGTTAGATGAGAGTTTCCTTCAGCAGGCTAGGTTAAAATTAACACTGATGGGGCTGCTAGGGGTATCCTGGTCTTGCTACTTGTGGAGGTATTTTTCGTGGGAGTATGTGAGAATATATTGGTGTTTTCTCTGCGTTTCTTGAAGCTCAAAGTGTTATGGTTGCTGATTTTATGGAGTTATACATGCTATGGAGGAAACTCAAAAGATGGGGCTTACTAATGTCTGACTTGAATGTGATTCTGACTTGGTTTGTATTGTGTTTACGGTTAGGACTAATGTTATGTGGATGTTTCGTAATCGATAAAATACTTGTCTTTATTACTTACACACCGCTCTTAATGACAATGATAGGAACGCACACGGGAAATAGTGCATTGGGGTTGAGTGTCTTCCTCTTTCTACATTCTTCTAACTGAAGTTTCTCCCTATTTGAAGATTGTGAATAAATAATAAATTAAGAAAATAAAAAAAAAAATGGGCAGAAGACGAACTTGTGGGAAGAAGACGAACTCTTGTTGTTGCTTCTGAAGTTTTTCCTTCTCTTCTTCCTCTATTTTGCTCTAAAATTTAACCACCATTTACAATTAACAAATAAAGAACAAACAAAACAACATTATAACATATAAAAAAGTAAAGTTAAGAACACGATGACGTACCTTCTCTACATAATGCTATTTGATGACCAAACCCACTATTCTGAATCTGAAATTTATAAAAAGTTAAGATGATTGCACTATAAAAAACCAAAACATAAAAGAAGAAAATACAAAGGAATAACGTGTTTCAAATTAGAAGTAACTTTTTCGTAAAACATGAGAAAATGAGAATATATTTTAGTCACTGTATGATTTTATTTAAATCCATAAAATTGTTCCCAAAAAACGTCTTATGATCAAGGACTTTCATCCACCCTTTGTCTCCTCTCGTTGAGTTCTTCTTATTCCTCTAGTCACATGTTTCAATCACAATTTCATAAGAAAAATGTCAAATTAGTGTTTAACAAATTGAAATGCACATAAAGAGAATTATCGATTCTTGTGATGGTGCACGCAACTTCTTTTGTTAAGTCATTCCCCTCCATCTAGTCACAAACCTCAATTTCAATTTCATAAGATAAAAGGTCAAATTAGGGTTCCACAAAAATTAATCGAAACATAGAAAGAGAAAAAGAAGTAAGAATGAAAGTATGTTTGTACATGAAAGAGGGAAGAAAAAAGAATGAGAAGTATGATGCAGAATAAAAAGTAAAAAGTAGGTAAGTACGTGGATTTATGCATAGTGAAAATATTCAAATCAAATTCAATAGAAACTAAGTGACAAAGTAAAAACAATTAAAAATAATTTCTTAAATCAATTTGAAAACTGTTATTTATAAAATTACGAAATGTTTAAGATAGAATGAAAGGTTATTATAAGAGTAAAATAGAAAATAAAAGATTCATAATTGTTAAGTTAATGTTAAACTAACCATAATTATTTATAAGATCTGGAAAATAACGGTGAGAAATTGTAAAAATTTTAAACTAACAAATGTTCTCAAACAAACATTAAGATAACAATATTTATGTATTTAAAATAAGATTTAAGAAAAAAAAACAAAAAGATTTAACATTACTAAATTTTTGAAAGATTAAAACAGTATTTCACTGTATTAAATAAAAAATATATTTAAAATAAGTTAAAACTAGTTATTTGAAATTTGAAAATGAATTATAAAAATCAAAATAAAATCTTATGTAAGTATTGAAAGTATTCTTAACATTGCAAATGCATAAGAATATTTTGTTATAAATTAAAAATGAATTTAAATATAATTTAGTTTATAAAGTTTTTAAAGATAATCCATTTCAATTGTTATTTTTTAAATTATAAATAAACTAGTTTTAATTTATAAAAAAATTATTTAATGTATTTTTTTGTTCTTAAAGTTACAGTGAAAGAACTTGTAGAAACATATGTATTATTCCCTCCTTCTACCCTGGTTAATTTTTCCCCACTCATTGTCCAAATGAAGAAGATCTCAACCCTAAGAATCCTTCACCATCATCATTCTCTTCTGAATCGCAGTCCACCCTTCTCCCTCTGTTTCAATTTCAAATTCGCCACCATCCCTCACGCCCACTCCTTTGTTGTCTCCTACCTCGTCTCAACCTGCGGCTTCTCACCGGAATCCGCCGTCTCCGCCTCCCGCCACCTCCGCTTCCACAGTCCACAGAAGCCTGACTCCGTCCTGGCATTCTTCTCTGCGCATGGCTTCTCAGTCTCCCAAATCCGCTCCATCGTCAAAAGGGAAAGCCGCATCCTCCTCTGCAATCCCGACAAGGTCCTCCTCCCCAAGTTCCTCTTCCTCCGCTCCAAAGGCGCCTCCCCCGCCGACATAGTCCACATGGTCACCACCGGTCCTCGCGTCCTCCTTCGCAGCCTCGATAACCACATCGTCCCCACCTATCTCTTCATCAAAAGTTTTGTGGAATCCGACAAGCAAATCATCACCTGTCTCAAGCGCAACCTCTCCTTCATTGGCGACCGTCGCCTATCTTCCAACGTCCAAATTCTCCTGGATAACGGCGTCAAACGTTCCAGTATCGCCATGTTGCTCACCATGTGGCCCTCTATCCTCTGCACCTATAACCTGTCCCACACTGTTTCTGAATTGAAGGAAATGGGGTTTGAAACTTCCACCTCCACTTTCGCCGTCGCCATGCTCGCCAAAAGGACTGTGACTAAAGCCAAGTGGGACGACAAAGTTGAGGCTTTTAAGAAGTGGGGGTGGTCGGAGGAGCATGTGCTTGTGGCGTTTAAGAAGCACCCTTATTGCATGTTGACGGCCCGTGAGAAGATTGAAGCCGTGTTCAGCTTTTGGGTTGAGGTGTTAGGGTATAGCTCTTTGGAGCTTCTCAAGTATCCTGTTATTTTTCCGATGAGTCTCTCTAAGAGGATTGTTCCCAGGTCTTTGGTTCTGAGGTTTCTTGCCAAGGAAGGTTTGCGGAAAAAGGGTGCCAGCAATTGCACGCCTATACTCGTGACGGAGAATGTGTTTCTGAACAAGTTTGTCAATTGTTTTGAGAAGCATTCTTCTCAGTTGTTGACGATGTATGAGAAAAGTCAGAATGAAGGGAACACTGGTAAGGGGGAGAAGAATGTTTGCTTGTAGCATTGGCTTATTGTTCACTCCTATGATATCTACTGAAATTCTGACTACATAAAAGAACGAGTCTTTTGATGAAAGAGAGAATTTATCATATTTGTAGGTATGAATTATGTTTAGTCTGGCGTTTTCATAATATGTTCTGATTGCATAGAGAGGTGGTTTAGTTAAATTATTTACCATGCTCATTAGCAGAACATTGTGGACTAAAACAAGAAATGAAAGAAAATGTTGGACCTGCAAAATTTGTTTGAAGGAGATTTACATGACTGCCAATTTAAGCCTCAACCGGGGAAGATTTGTGAAATTGGTTGCCTTGTCTGTATCCATCTTTTTGAGATGAACAATACAGCTTCATAAAACCAGCAAATAGATTTCGTTTGAATATTTCGCATGGAAAAAGCAGAGGCAAATAATGGTTGACTTGAAAGATGATTAAGAATATTTCACTCAATGACATTCTGAAGATCTGATGTTTGTTTCTGTATATAAATTGCTACTCTTGGTCAAATTCTGTCTATGCTGTTATTCTCATCTGTCAAGCAGGCTGCTTTGTGTGAATTATTAAGTACTGCTGCTTATTTCACACTCTCCTATTCACCCTTCCTGGAATGAGTGTTTAGTATGGAGTTGTTACAGATTTTGGCTTGTCTTTTGTTTGTTTGTTTTTTTCTTAGAGTGAAATGAGCTGATTCTTTAAGAGGTATTTTCTGTCCAAAATGAGATAAAACACCTACTCTTCAAGAAACAGGTATGATGTTTTCTGCCTAGCTGTTTTTATTTGTTACAGGTGACTGTTTCTTTGTGGATTGACTAAAGACTAAACTAGAAGGGTATTTGTATTCTTTGGTTGAGATGAAGTTGTTCAAGTTTTTTTCAGTCTGTTTTAAAATCAATTTGAAAGATATGCATATAAACGTAAAGCGCGGAAAGAAGTTTAGGAAATGATGAACTTCCCAAGGAAGTAGGTGCTCATACCAATATCAAAGTGTTTGCCATTGAATGAACAAAAGGGAAACAGTGATCTCAGATAAAGGGTTCCAGAGTTGATTGAAGGTGCAGTAAAAAATTGCCACAGCATATTACATTTTAAAAAATGCTATTTTGTCGTGGTTTAAACTATGAAATTATTGAGGGCAAACACGGACAATACTTATAATCTCTAAAATATTCTAAAGGGTAAGATAGAGGGATATATAAACATGTTTCAATTTTATTTTGTAACAGAAAATTTTTCATCTTAGTTCAAAATGATTTTGTTGTTTATTTTTATAGACATAATAAAATTTTATACAGTAAATTTAATTTTTTTAAAAATTAATATATTTTTCTTTTTAAAAATTCTGTTAAACCTGTGTTAAAATTATTAAAAATTTAATAAATATTTTTTAAATTAAACATTTTATCAATTATTGTAAAATGCTGAGAGTATTGTAAAATGCCGGTGTCTGTCTTACACATATATCTTACACACTATTCAAATGTAAAAGTTTCACAACTATGAAATTAATTTTAAATATCGGAGAGATACTTTTTTTTTTCATTTAAAAATATAATAATCTAAAACAGACTTTGTAAACAATCTGACACAATCTGACCAATACGAAATAAATGATCAGTTTAATAATTATGCTTAAAACTTCCCAAAAAGACAACTTTTTTTCAGCTTCATTAATGTAAAAAAAAAAAACAGTTATTTATATAATTCTATTTAGTAAACTGACAGAAAAATGTTTTTACTACTTTTAAAAATATAAAAAATTTGAATTAAAATTTTAACAAATAAATTACTATTTCAAGTTGAGGTATCAACCTAATTTTGAGATGTCAAATTGACAAAAGTTTTTAAAAAAAAAAAATTTAAAATACTATTTCAATAACTTAGCTTAAAAACTTAGTATGGGATTTTTAGTGTGTGTAAAAGGTTATTTAGATAACGTTTCCTTTAGTAACAATGTTTGCTCCCTCTTGCTTAGCTTTAGAAGTCTAAACGTGATTTATCTTATCAAAATATATATAACCATGACATAGATACAACATTAAAAGTTTGTTTCACAAAATTAGTTTACAATATGCTTAATAAATGATAAATTGTTTATAAATAAGTATATCTCTATTACATGTTTTAATTAAGAACTAAACTTTAAATCTAGTTTAATTTTACAAAATTAATATAGTTTACACACACTTTATGAATTGATATGATCTCATGTTGAAGTTGTCAACTCAAATGACTATGATAATATCTTAAGAAGTTTAATTTTAAGTTGAATTTGACCTTACAAAATCGATTTTGTAAGGTGAAGTTTGTACCCACTTATATATTATAAATCAATTTTATTTCTAGTGAATATGAAATATCCAACAATATCATATTTATTGTCAAAATTGCAAGACTTAGTCTCATATAGTTTTATATATGTTGATATGACAATAAATTTAAAATCCTATATCACAAAAAATTTATTGAAAATAACTTTTGTTTAAAATGTTTATAGGTTAATCTATTGAAAAAAAAAATCAAAAATCATCTTACTCATCTATTTTAAAAAGTTGAATTAAACTTAAATATTTTTTTTAGTTTGGTGTAACTAATTCATAAACTACTAAATGCAAATAAAAGACACAAAATGACACAATTATACATAGTTTATTATGTAAATAAAATTAACATTTTCTAAACAAAAATGTATTATTATGTTATATAGAATTTTTGAATGTTTTTGTTTATTTTAAAAAGTTGTTTATGTTTTTCATTTGTATAAGTATGTTTACTTAAACTAATTGATCTAATGAATATTATTTTTTAGAAATATTTTTTTATTTCTTAATTTAATTTGCTATTTATTGAGTTTTTTTTATAACTTTTATTGAGTGTAATTTTTACATAAGATCCGAATTACTTTAATTTGTCATGCTAATTTTTTTAACTTGAATTACATTTATATTAAAATTAATGCAATAATTAAAATAAATATTTTTTTATTTCAATAAAATTGAAAATAAGTAATAATAAATTAAAAGAATAAAAAAGATATTAAAAGAATTAAATTAAATAAACTATAAAGTAGAAACTAAAATATAAATTAGAAACTTTAAAATAAGTATGAGTTAGTTTGTAATGTCTTGGGACAATTTAATAGATAGCTTAGACCTCATTAAACACACTATTAATATCCCTTAGATAGTTCTTGAAAACTGTGATTTTAAATGCAAAGCAACGGTAAGTCGTATAATATATATATTTAAAAAAAGTTTAACTTTCAATTAGTAGCGTTTTTTTTGACAAGTTTGAACCGAGAGTTAAAGTTGGGCGTTTCTGATTTAAAATTTTATTTGGCGATAAATTGGTGGGCGTTATTTGAAAGAGGTGAGAAACGAAAGAAAATAAGAAGAGGAGAAAAAAAAAAGAATGGTACTATTATTTTAAAGTTTCGCGGTTATACCCCCGAATTCATTTGTTTTGTTTACGCCAACAACGAGTCGAGAGTTGTTTGTTCATCATCCTCTTCTCTTAGCATTTGTGCATCGACTACTGAACTGCCACTAGATCCCTCTCTTGCAGCTTCCATTTGCAATCCAGATTCTCTTTGATCGGTGAGCTTCTCCTTCCTTCTCTCTCCAACTCTCTTCACTTCCTTTTTTAATTTCGAACATGCTTTCACTCACTCTCTCTTTGCGAGGGCTTTTCTTACTCCTCAGATTCCCAATTCCAATCGCGCCTCGCTAGATCAGAGGGGCGATTTCGTCGAATATTCCAATTCCGCGTTTCGGTTCGGCTTCCTCAACTCAAATGCGGGGTTCGGTGCGTATTAGGGATAAATTAACTCAATTACCTCGTTTCTAGCTGTGATTTTTAATTTCTTCTTCTTCATCGCACCTGCTTTTGCTTGTTTTTCCTTTTCTGTTGCTTTTCTTTCTCAGCTGATGAACTGCACTGTGGACCTCTGTAATTTTGCCTTTTTCCTTCTTATTGTTTTTGTTCGGTTCTCAACAATGATAAAGCAAGAAAACAATAAGAAGATTGAAGAAAGCAATTTATTGATAACAGAAAGTCTATACACAGAGGACTTTCACTATTTCAGTGTGTTGACTAAGTTCATTAAAGACTACCGAATACAACATGCTTAGCCAATTCTTCTTCATGGAAAATCATATGATGTTATGAAATCATGTGCTATTTCTCGAATCTGTGGTCAGTCCTTTTCCGATAGGAGCATGTGACAATTGAATACAAATTTTTCCAGAATTTTTGTATGAGTTTCTTGACCCTTTGCCTTAGAATTAGTCAGTTCTATTTCTTGATGGAGGCAAGGGAAGGGATATATCTCAGGGGTTGAGTCTCACCTTGACGTGGTGGAAGTTATCAATTCAAGCTTGATTATCCCTAAACCCAATATAAGTTTTTTTGTTTGGATGTCGTGATCAAATAAGTATATAGTAATTGAGAATGGATATAGAAGAAGTAACAAAAGATCATTCATGATCAAAACGGTCTTTTTCTCCTTCACATCAGTCTAACTGTGTGACTAAGCTCTTCGACATATGATTTGTTGTATATGATTTAGAGTCAATCATCACAATTCTCCACCTTAACTCCAAATCATGGAAGAGTTTCCAACTTCAACTTTCCTTTTCCTCAATTTACCAGTTCCAAACATCGTCTAAACCTCGATCTTGACAAGGACTTCGTAAACATAATTGTTGGATTTTCTTTCGAGTCTATCTTCTCGATCTTAACCTTTCTAGACTAAATAACATCTCTCACGAAATCTGATGTCTGTGTTTCGTCCTCTCATGGTAAATTTGATAATCAACTAGATATACAAGGCTTTGACTATCATAGTGAACAATCACATAGTCTTGCACAATACTTAACTCTCTAATCTTACAGTGCCTCCTTTACCCCTTATGTGAGCATAATATACTCTACCTAGGTAATAGATAAAGGCAGACTGATTGTAGACTAGATTTCCAGCAAACCGTAGTACCAAACAAGGTAAAAGACATACCTCGAAATTGACTTTTTGGTATCAACGTTCCCTGCATAATCAACTTTCACATATCCTTTTATAGTAGCTCTGTCAAGGGTAGACCGTCTAAACACTAGACTGGACCACTTCAAAGTCTTCCAATGAGCTCGTCTAGGATCTGCCATGTACATGCTAACAACACTAACAACATCAATCAAATTCGTTATGCTACAGACTATCCCATACATGATGCTACCAACTCCATTAGCATATAGGGTAGCCTTCATCTTCCTCCTTAGTACTTGGAGCTTGAGCAATTGAGAGCTTCATATGATGTCCCAAAGGTGTCCCCCTAGGTTTAGATTCATGCATCCGAAATCTCTCAACCACCTTCTGCAAGTATCCTTGCTGAGACAAACGTAGTATCCCAACCGCTTGGTCCCTCTATATGTCCATCTCCAAGACCTTTCATTTCAAACTCTGAACTTAATCTTCGCTTGAGCTCTTCTAATTCATATTCATATAGGTTGGATATAAGGATATAATCCACATATAAGAGTAAGAACACCACACATTCTTCTTCTCTTTTGGGGATGTATACACAACAATCATAACTGCAACTCTAGAATCCTGTGTATCTTAGGAAGTCATCAAATATCTTGTACCACTACCTTGGACTCTATCAAGTCATACAATTATTTTTCCAAGAGACAGACCTTCCCCTCCTCTTCAACAAACCCCTTAGGCTGTTGCGTATAGACGATTTCCTCCAGAATGCCATGTAGAAACACTGTCTTTACGTCTAATTGTTCTAACACCAAATTGTACTAGTTAACAATAGACATTAAAATCCTTATACAACAATGTTTTACCACAAGTGAGAATATCCTATTATAGTCAACTCCTTCCAGTTGTGTAAAACCTTTCGCCACCAATCTAGCCTTGAATCTTTGACTTTCTGCACTTGATATTCCTTCCTTCTTCTTGAATCCACTTGCATGCTACCACCTTCTAGTTTCTTGGTAGATCAACAAGCGTCTACGTGTAGCTTTTTCTCAGACTCAATTTCTTCTTCCAGGGTAACTTGCCACTGTTGAACTTTTGAAACTTCTATAGTCCTATGAAAGCTTCTAGGCTCTGAACCATCGATCTCCTCAAAGCATAACTAGTAAGGTTAGCTTATCCAAACCTGTGTAGGTTTGATCGTCCTCCTCTCCCTATCACATGTAAGTTGATTGTCAGAGTCAACCTTTGCACGTCTAGGCCTTCTCGTGTAAGATGTAGAAGGTTGGTGAACATTGTTTGACGCCTCATTGTCTGCTGCCTCCAGACATCTCATCCTTTAGTGAAAGGCTCCACCTTAACATGGATTTTCTCCTCCCCTTTATCCAGATCTTTGCCCATCATAACCATTTGAGTCTCATCGAATGTGACATCTTTGCACACGAAATACCTAGCCTCTCCAGTCTCCAACGTCCACAACTTACCCTTTCACACATTCTATGTATCATATGAAGATACATTCTTAGCATGTGCTTCTAATTTGTCTTTCTTGAAGTGTGCAAACGCCATGGCACTAAACACTCTTAGGTTCTCATAACTTCCACTCCATACTTCCATATGATTCTTAGAGTTCAGTTGTTGTTTATCATGTAGACGATGTGTTTGCAGATTCCTTCCGGAAGGTCTTAGGCAATCGAATCCCTAGCAGCATACATTTCACCCTCTCCAAAATGGTTCTCTTCATCCTCTCAGTCAATTATTTTGTTGTGCCTCTTTATGCCTTCTGTTTTGTAAAACTCATTGAACCCCCTTGAAACAAACTCCAACCCATTGTTTGTCTTGAGCACCTTCAGGTTGGTCCCATGTTGAGTACTCACCATGGTGTGCCACTTTTTAAATCTTTGAAAAGTTCCAGTCTTACTTTTCAAGATATAGATATGCACCCTCCTCTAGTAATCAATCGTCTATGATGGTGAGTAAATAAGACCTTCCACCACTAGTCTGATCTCTTGTTGGACCCACAAGTCTACATAAACATACTCAAAAGGGCTATTGGACACATGCCCAGTCCCAAACTTGAATCTATGATACTTTCCTAGTATGCAGTGATGACAAAACTCCAACCCTTCCATCTTATCACCTTCTAGCAGGTTCTGTTTCTGTAGCTCCACCAAACCCTTCTCATTGATGTGTCCATCCTCAGAGGCCACTACTTCGTCTTATCTTGTGTTGGAGATCTCACATCGATTGGAGATTAAAGTATTTCATAGTTTATAAGTGGGTGCAAACCTCATCTTATAAGACGGTTTTATAAGGTTGTGTTAGGCTTAAAATCCATTTCTTAATATCTTGCATCGTCTTACTGGCTACAGATGCATGCGCAATGAGTTGTCTAGGATTTACAGGCCATTCTTCTTCTCCCCCAACAACTATAAATGCTCCCCTTAGCATCATTATCATTCCTTGTTCAATCTTGGTTGTTAAACCTTCCTAATCAAACATGCTGATAGACATAAGATTCCTTTTCAATTCTAAAACATACCTCACTTGTAGTCATCAAACATCTTTAATCTGATAGACCCCTTATGCTGTACTTTACAAGCTTTATCCTTCCCAAGAAGGACCACTCCACCTTCTCTTAGTTCCAGGGTCTCAAAGAATTCCTTGACTGGACACATGTGATATGTGCACCCCGAGTCCATGACCCAACTCCTTTTTGTATCAAACGCAAATGCCACCAACACCCCAGTAGACTCGTAGCTATCAAACGCTAATCAATATCAACAAACTGTTTTAAATGGGATTTCTTGGCTTTCCAATTTCTCTTCTTGTTTGGACAATTTGACTTGAACTTACCTTTCTTGTGGCAATTAAAACACTCAACTTCAGCCAGATCATCTTACGAGAATTGCTTCGTCTTCTTCCCCTTGGACTCCTTCTCTTTCTTCCTTTTTGACTTGGACATGTTAAAACTCAACCCATTTTTCCCCCCTTTGGACTCTTGAAACTTTTGAAGCTCTATAGTCCTTATTGAGGTTTGTACCTCCACCAGGGTAATGATCTTCTCCTTCCCGAACAACAAGTTGCATTTAAAGTGTTCTTAACATCTTGGGTAAGTTGTTAAGAAGTAAAATTTTATCCTCCTGCTCCAGTTTCAGTTGAATATTCTCCAGGGCGTCCAAGATCTTGTTGAAATCTACTAGCTATTCCACCATCATTCTTGACTCAGTCAGTCTAAACGAGTGCAACTGTTGCTTTAGACAAAGTTTGTGTGCCAAGAATTTGGTCATATACAATGTACTCAAGCTTCACCCACATCGGGGCAACACTATTCTCCTTTGTGACTTCTCTCAGTGCCTTATCACCAAGACACATGAGTATGACACTCTTTGCTTTGTTGATCATGTCAACCTTCCCTTTCTGAGACAAAGATGCTGACATGTTTGCCTCACCCTTCAAAGCATCATCACAACCTTGTTGAATCAAGAACTTCCATCTCGAGTCTCCACAAGGCAGTGTTCTTCAACTTCTTGATGTCAAACTTAGTGGTCATTTCTTTATCTTTTTGACTTTCTTTTCTTTTTCGTTGGGGATGACGCCAAATGTTGGGTTCTCAACAATAACAAAGCAAGAAAACAAGAACAAGATTGAAGAAAACACATTATTAATAACAAAAGGTTTATACACAGAGAACTCTCACTACTGCAGTGTGTTGACTAGGTTTATAAAGACTATATATAGACCTTATACAAAAGAAGTAACAAAAGACCATTAAAAAACAAATTGTTAAGACAATTATAACAAACACGTACTAAATGGCCTAACTCGTCTCAACACTACATGACATTCTCTAGTAGACGATCTTTTTCTCCTTCACATCAAACTGTCTAATTGTCTGACAAAGCTCTTCAGTGCTGTACATGATTTAGAGCCAATCATCATAGAGTTCACTTAGGCTTCCTTTTTTTTCTCTTGTGGCTGAAATGAAATTCAAGCTTCGATGTGGGCTTTATGTTGTTATTGCTCTGTGTAGGTATGCTGTGTGTTTCTGGATTTGAATCAGCGAACAATAGTGAAACAAATTCATCCAAGTGTTTTGGAAACGAGGGATGGTTGAGATTAGAGAGTTTGGGTGGGATGCATTCCTTTCTAGATGTTTCAGCATTCTGCTGACTGTTTTGGCAAATGGTTGCAGTAATGCTGTTAAGGGCTCCGAGTTTTGCATCTTCTTTTCTGTTTGGATGTGAGGATTTGGGCTTAGAAAATATGTCAGTGAAAATAGGTTGGTGCAATAGGGACTAAGGTTTGCTGTCCTTTGTTGGTCATCATGGTGCATGCACCCTCCACGAAGGGCAAGATCAGTTGGACCTCCTTGTATCTCTTAACTAGGCTGTCTGGTTTCTAGTAAAAGGATAGGATTATCTTGTTATTTTATCATTTTTTCCTCTTTAATTTGTCTTTTCCAATATTTTCTTCATTCAATCTTTGTATTATTTCCAGTCTTAGAGCCTTTCCATATTCATTTTGCTCTCTATTTGCTGACAAAGGTAACTTGTTTTGCTAACAATATACAATTGCTTTAATCGGTGTCAAGTTTTATTGTCTCAAATGTGAACACTCTGCCGCCACCTAATCTAGTATATCCTGATCATGGTGTTTTGACATATGGTGCCCTATTTTGTAGCTGTAAAACCTGTGATCATGAGTTTCAAAACAGATTATTTGTTTTCTTTTGCAAATACCTACCAGCACTAGCGCATTGTAAAACATTATATTTTCTTCACTATAAGTCCTCAGGCTATTTACCTTTGATTATCAGGATGCATCTTCTGTGTTTTGAACCCGTTTTCATCAACATTATCTGTACATGGAAAGGAGGTGACATTTCTGTCTGAACCGCTTTGGATTCTCAAGTATGGAACCTTTTTTTCTATGAACTCCCTCTGCCTCTCTCTTGTCTCTTTCTCTCATGATAGGATGCAATTAAATTTTTTACGTAATTAGGTTGTATTTGTTTTTCTCACTCCTCTGTCTTTCTGGTAATTTGCAGACAATCAAGGAAATCAGTTATGGCTCCTTCTAGGAAATCTAGAAGTGTAAATAAGAGGTTTTCCAGTGTTCATGAGACTGCATCTAGTAAAGACAAAATTACAGAGAATGGTAGCAAAAATAGGCTGAAGGCGAGTCCTGGTATTCAAAAGGTGAATTTGTTTCTTTACTTCTTTGATAAGAAATTCTTTCTCAAACATAATACGTTTACCGAATTAAAACAGTGGAAGAAATTTTCCCTACTCTTTATCGTTTTGCCTCTAATTGCTCTTATCAAGAAGTCATTGTAATATATTCATATCTTTTTTACATTTTATCAATGTGAAGTTGGGTAGTAAGTTTTTTTAGAGTTTGGTTAAAATGGTCAGGTGTTATGAATTTTATTTCTTAACTTATAATTATTTTTCAAATTTCAATCTTATGCAGAAGAGAAGATTGGCTGACATGTTAGGACCACAATGGAATAAGGAGGAGCTTGGGCATTTTTATGAAGCTTACCGTAAATATGGGAAAGATTGGAAGAAGGTTAGTTATTGTTTCATAAGGGTGCTTCTTATTGAATAATGGTTAAAGATCAAGTCTCCCTGTCAGTTTTTTCTTCTAATACTGGGCTACACATGTAGTACATACTGCTTAAAATTCCATTGCAAATTTAAGGATCAAGGTTGTCTTATTTTGTTAATCTACCTTATGCACTGCAATTTTCCAGTGCAATGTTATTACTAAACATGCCCTTTTCAGTGACATTTTACCTATTTACAGGTTGCTCTTGCAGTACGTAATAGGTCTGCAGAAATGGTAGAGGCACTGTACACTATGAACAGGGTATATGCATTACAAGCATCAACATCCTTGTTAATTTACTGATCTAAAATGCATACACCATGTATTCCCTATTTACATTAACATTTTAGATTCTAAAACACATACTAAACATTCATGTATAGAGAGATATGTACTTAGGGTGTACCTTTTAATTTCTTTTAATATTTCCTGTATTTTTCAATACCCTTAATGATATTGTTTTTTATCTTCTATATAACTGGAGAACAAGATTTTCTCGTCTCCATAATTTCTGTTTTGAACAAGTGAATGTTGATGTCTTCCTTAAAAATTGTCAAATCTTTTAAAGAATGTCTGTTTTAAATATTCAAGCAATCAGTAAAAGATTCAGTTCTACCTGATCTTGTCTCCTACCTTGTGAGCCAGTTTGTGTTAATTATTGCACTGAAGACGCATACCCCCAGCTTGTTATTTCTGGTTTCCAACCAACCAACCGCCCACCACCCTCCGCACCCACCCCCACCCAAAAAAAAAAACTACTTTGTTACAATTTTAATTAAGTTTCTCTAGTTTATGTCATTGGTTTTCAATATTGCACATTTTAGTCAGTGTAATATATTGTTTGTAAGACATGCTAAGTTCGGGTTTATTTTTAGGCATATTTATCTCTCCCAGAGGGTACTGCTTCTGTTGTTGGACTGATAGCAATGATGACAGATCATTATAGTGTACTGGTAAGAATTAATTTAAAGTTTTGACCAAGTTTTACTGATATTTACGTTGGTTTTCCTGATTTTGTAACATTCTTGTACCACTCTGGTTGATGTTATATTAAAGTTCCACCACATTACAAATCTTTTTCATAAGTTGTGTGACGAGAAGAAACTGTATTATTTCAAGTGTAGTCTTTGTCCATACGGTTTTAAGCACTGTTTCTTTTTCAATGAGATTTTCCATTCACTTATGTGATGATAGGTACTATGAGTGGAATTTTTGTAATCTGCACTGTCACTTACTTACTTGGTTACAATTGAAATCTAAGGCGTCTCCTTTCTATCAGTATAAGTACATCCACATTTCTTAACGAGTAGATAGAAAGCTGTGGCCTTTCTAGTGTACTTAAACTGAAAAAGGATAAATAGATAATTTAGGCTGCCTGGCACAGTGCTCTTCTGACCAATTGACTAAGTTTATTTATTTGATAATGCTTTTAATTTTAAAAAGATTCTTTTTATTGTCAATTGTTACAGAGGTATTGAATTTAGAGTGGGGGAGAGAGATTAATAGGGTGGAATTGCTTTAGTGGCATTGATTGATTGCACATTTTTTATGCAGAACATATATATACACACACATATAGATTCTTAATAGACAAAGGGGGGAGTATTTCCTAGGCAAATAGTAGATGGGTGATACTTCGTAAATATTAAATCGTATGAAAACTAAAATGCATTTAGCATGCCACACGTGAATTCATTTAAGATATGATACATGAACTGATTGTTATTCTACCAATGTTAGTTAGCTTTCACCAATCTAAAACTGGGTTTAGGAGGTAATAGTTTGTTTATTGATGTGGAATCCCTGCTCCCCCCTCATGCAAATAAGTCAATAAAAGAAAGACAAATTTCCTTTGATTGATATGCGACAGCATTGGTTAGGTTATGTTATAAATTTTGTATAAATTGCAATAGACAACACGGCCAGTATTTGACAACTATTCATAAGAAATTACAATATGAATAATTAATTGTCAGGGAGGAAGTGACAGTGGTAAAGAAAGCAATGATGATGCAGAGATATCTAAAAAGTCTCAAAAGCGTCTGCGGGGAAAGCATCCAAGTGACAATAAACCATTAGATGGGCACCTTTCAGATCATTCTCAGTCACATTCTGTTGCATCAGGTGATGGTTGCCTGTCATTGTTGAAGAAGAGACATTCTGGTGGGTTAATATATCAAAATACATGTGAACATTACCTTGGCATCAAATTTCTTTTGTACCTCCATTTGTTTTGGGGTTTCAACCATTATTTGTTACAATAAGATTGTCACAGTTTGGATGCATTTTCCTCTTGCTCTTAATGTTAGGCTGCTTGCCTTTGAAGATGTTATATTTTGTTTTGTATATAATGTTAGAAGATAAATTTTTCTCTTGCTTAACAAAACCTATTAATTTTGTGGTTTATTTTCAGGAATTAGGCCACATGCTGTTAGGAAAAGGACTCCCCGTGTCCCTATTTCTTATTCTATTGGTAAAGATATTGGGGAGAGGTTTTTTTCATCTGTAAGGCAGGGTTCCAAACAAATGGTTGATACTAATGATGTTACTCATAAGATTGCATTGGCATTGACTGAGGCTTCCCAAAGAGGTGGCTCTTCAAAAAATTCTGGATCACCAGAGAAGAAATTTTTATCTTCACCTGGTCTGAAAAGTGGGAAGAAGGTATTGAGTTGTTTCTATTAAACCATCACTTGTCTTTTTCTGTTATTTTCTTGTAATGAATAGTAAGTATTGTTAGTTACTATTTTCAGCATTCAAAATCAGAAAAAGCTGGAGCCAAGTTTTGCAGTTCTGAGTTGGATGATGGTAGTTCTGAGTTGAGTTTAGGAAGCACTGAAGGTAATAATGAAGATTACTCTAGAAAAACAATTCATCGGAGTGGTAGAGAAATTACTGGAAGAGGAAGGAATCAAGAAAAGAAAATAAAACAATATGGGAAGAATTTAGAGCCTGAGGGGAATTTAAACAAGCATTTGAATGACATAAAGGAAGCCTCCAGTGGGACAGATGATGGTAAAATTTTTATCAAATCCAGCTTCAACACTGATTTTGTAGATGCAAAAAATGCAAGGTCCTCTTACAAGGGTTCCAGGACGAAAAGTAAAAAGCTACTGTTGGAGAAAGGTATTTGGTAATTGTTTTAATTCCCATTCCTCATTAAGTTGGATATGTCTTTGTTATAAATGATATCTTTACACGCCTATCTGTTTCTAACTGAATCTATGGGCTTGGCTTAATTTTATACTAAACAAGTGTGGTATAAAAGGATTGAAAATGGGGCAACTTGATTGGTATTAGGTGTTTTTGTCATTAGGCTGGGCATACTGTATTCCGTACTCTGAAAAAAGGTACCCATTCTCCAGAATATGATGCTGTTCTTTCTTAATAAATGAAAAGCACACATGTTCCATATAAAACAATGTTCAAATTATCATATGGTTCTTTGGCTTTATTTTTATATCTCTTTTAATTTTTTATTTTATGTTTTCATCTTCCAATTTGTTTTATATCACTTTTTTTTTTGTAATAAAAGCTAAATTCTTGTCGTTGAAATATTAACAATCACAAGAAGTCTTTACAGGCCTAAAATTTTATTGGAAGGTTTCAACCTGAAGTGATTTGTGTTACTTTAAGCCTTTTTGGTTGGCTAAATGAAAGTTTCATAATTTTGGTGGAACAGAGTTGTTGTACTTGCCTACTTGGTGATGTTTGAGCAGGAAAAGAAACTTCTGTATCTATTTTTGTTTTGCTTTTCAATATTGAGTGGGATCCAAGATAGATTAATTAAAAAACCTCTAGCTTTTTATTCTCTTAAACATTAAAATTAATATGCTTGTTAGACCTTGAAACTATTTTTTATGATAATAGTTATATATTTTGATTGAACTTTGGAATTCATACATATTGGTTTGTCTTGTAGTCTTTTCCTCTGACGACCACTTTCCCTGGGTTCAAATACTTCCTGTTATTCTAACTTATTGTAAATTTCTGTTAATGTTATCATTCACCTCTCCCTTTCCCCTTCCTTCTTTCTTTGTAGATGAAGGTTCTGCTTTTGATGCTTTGAAAACTTTGGCTGATTTGTCTTTGATGCTGCCAGTAACAAACCCTGACACTGGTAAGGCATTTGAGTTTATTTATAAAATATTAATGTTAGAGTATTATTTAAATGTTTTCTTCTCCCATCTCCCATAGACAAATCTGAATAAATAATAAAATTGCAATGACTAGTATCTGTCTAACATGAATGGTTGTGATTATATGCACCACTCTCCACCCTTTTTTAACCTCATGAATGTAATTTTCTGTTATGAGGGCCGAAGATTTTGTACATGGTAGGCTAAAACAGTCTCCATATTTACAATTTGAATCTTCTATTTAAAAGACATGCTAACTGAAAGTATGTAACTATAAATTCTAGATGTGCTTAATAATATGAATGCTTGGAAAGGAATTGATAGCAAACAATTGCTACCAACAAAGGAGAATCATTACTAGTTAAAATTAGAAGGAAATACAAAAATACAAGATAAATAATTGTAGCCAAGTAAAATTCCTTTGCCCCAAAATTACAAGCCAAAAACTGAAACAACCACAACCCAGACTCAATTTTAGTATTAATTGAATCTGTAATCCTATCTGTAGTGATTTTGCTTTTAAGAATCTCTTTGTGGCCTCTCCTTTGTGATTTGATCATGGTTGCTTCCTTTGCTGGGATGTCCTATTCTATGCATAAGCGTTGAACTTAATGCTTATCTAGTGAACTCGTTGAACCTTTATTGGGTTCACTTGAAGAAGGTGGAGAGGCTTGTCAATGGAGAATAGGTAAAGGTGGGAGGTACATGCAAAGACACTTCAGCACCATATTAGTATGTCAGCAGAAGAAAAATGTTTGGTAAAAGTCTATCTGGTGGTGCAGGAGGTGTCCCATTTATAGGGCTAGATGATGGTGAGTCACCTCCTTGACATCCGAGCATAGTCATGAGATTATTCTAATGTGAAGTGGGTCCCTTAACTATTGGAAGCCTTAGCTTAAGAGGTGTAAGAAGGCAATAGAGCATCATAGAGTGCATGCTGAATGGTTTTTTGGCATTAGATAGTTCCTTGACCCATGGATTTAAGCAATCAAGACTATGTTGTGCCAGAATCTGTTGCACTTACCTAGTTGTATGGGGCCCATTATGACAATATAAATATATCATTCAACTACAATTTTTTTCATGAGAGGTAATAAGGCATTGAATGTGGTTGGGTCCTAGAGCTATCATCTTATCAATCATATAGCTTGTTGCTAACTTCGAAAGGGCCTCCTACTAAGTAGTGACAAAAGTGTAATATGATAGGCGGGGTATTCGTAAGTCTCACATGTCTGCTTCAATTGTACCCCATCATTTTATATATATTGATCACTATATATTTAAACTTGTAAACCTATGGTATAACATCTCTCACTTTTACTTATAGAACATATTCCTCTTGTCTTTTGCAAAAATTGGAATGCATATACTTCGTCTTAATTATATTTAAGTGAAAACCCTCTGTTTCCAACAAATTCTATCTCTGAGGCTCAAATTTAAAGTTATCTGTGTTACCCTTGATTTTTCAATTAAAACTATGTCATTTGAAAAAAAAAGTACAGTATGGGATTATCTTTTTGTATGCCCCTGGTAAGCAAATGGACTATATACTTTTATGGAGAAGAAAAAGGTGTGGAAATTATGGATTGTGATCTTGCAGGGGATTTGAACGTCGAAGGATTCGCCACGTCAAACTCTATCTTCCACCTCCTCAACTGCGGCAAGTGCAAGAACGCTCCAAGCACTCCACAAGAACTCCAAGCAAACCTGCGAAACACAACAAACGGCGCCTCTAGCGGTCGATTGCACTCCGACGCTCAAGTCAGCCTTGCAAAACCACCAAA